>Ga0255421_1028_pt1 | contig 36344 bp, 29 predicted proteins | sample ANMaggSSYBR02G10_FD_182637 | JGI IMG/M metagenome (GOLD analysis project Ga0255421, IMG submission 182637) | Sediment cell enrichment communities from methane seep in Santa Monica Basin, California, United Staets - ANME aggregate JGI... | ecosystem: Environmental > Aquatic > Marine > Cold seeps >... | reverse complement strand
TTTCATCTCGCTCATGTAATGCTCTCGTTCGATATACTCCTCATGAGTAAAATCTTTGAACCAGTAATTCTGGTCTCTCAGGATTTCAAATATCAGGCTCTTTTCGAGCATCAATAGCATATAGCAACCAAATTATTTAAACTTTATCACTATACTGATATATTTTCTATTAAATTATATCACTATGATGATATAACATGTTAAAAATCATATCATCATAATGATATATTTAAATGTAACTTTTATCAATGAAAAATAGTAGTCAGGGGATGTTAAGTCCCCTGTTTTTTTATGCCAGGCGCAGGTACAGCGGCACAAGGATGAGCAGCCAGTATATGGAATACCGGGGGATAGGTATCAGTCCATCTGGTTAGGAAGATACCTTTAGGATATGATGGTCACAATCAATCAGCGCCCGTATTTCCCGACAATCTCTCCCTGTGTCAGGATGTGCCCTGACATTGCATCCTCAAGAAGGGATTTGGTGGCACCGCTCTTTAAGCTGAGCGTAGTATCCAGGGCATATACCTTGAAGAAATACCTGTGTACCTTGCCCGGCGGCGGGCAGGGTCCGTTATAGCCAATCCTGCCAAAGTCGTTATTACCCTGCAGGCTGCCGTCGTCCAGGCTTTTGTTCTTGGGCACACCCAGGGTCAGTCCCGTGCTGTCGGCAGGTATATTGTAGATCACCCAGTGGACCCAGGTTTTGCCGGGGGCGTCCGGGTCGTCAACTATCAGGGCGATGGACCGAGTGCCTGCGGGGACGGTGTCCCATGATAATGCAGGGGAGCGGTCCTCCCCATCGCAGGTGTGTTCGACTGGCAGGCTGGTACCGGCTTTAAAGGCATCTGAAGATATTGAGATTTGTTTCATTATGGTCTCCCCTTCTATCAGGGTCTCTTTATCAGATTAGTTGGATATACATCCTGAAAATAACACCAGTAGTGCTATGATCAAGAAGACCCTCAAAGACCAATTCCTCCAAGTAAGTATTAAGGGTTCCTTCTATCGGTTCTATTCCTCATGCCACATATTCCATAAATCCTTTCGATGTGTACGAAACAGGTTTTCCATCTATATATCCACTAACCACATAGGTCCCGGTCAATTCCCATATTACCAAATATTTGTCAACTCCGACCAGTACTGGAAGCGGGGTGACGTCTTCGGTGATAAAGCTGATACTCATGGTGTTCTCACCATCATTGGCATTGAGGACTGTAACCAGTGGGAACGAATTGTTCTGGAGTTCAGGTATTTGAGGTAGTGTGGTCATATTATAGTGCTGGATTTGGATCGTCTCATTCTCGAATCCTGCAATTATCTTTTCATTCTCCCATATATTCAGGACAGCCCCTCTTGATTCGGTATGCTTATTATCGGTAACGTTCCCAAAGCAAAACGCATATTTACCCACATCATTTCCATCCAGGTGATTCTTGCTCTCGCTCGCCTGTCCCCAGTCCCATCCGATATCGTCCTGCCACAGCCAGTAGCCCCAGTTGTGATCATGGTAACCTCTTGCATTTTTCAGAGTGTGTGTCTTTTCCTGCGCCGTTCCTTTACTGGTAGTAAGTGTACCATTTACTTTCATCTTTGGCGATGCAACCAGCCAGTTGATAATCCTGTCCGGCTCATGAGGCTGCTTATATGGTGCAATAAAAAACGGGGCTGGCTCGGTAAATGGCTTAAACATGGCATTAAAAACCGTCTGGCTATCAGCGGATTCGACATGTACATGGTATCCTTCATCGGTCAGCGTGACCGTACTGCTGTAGATTCTAAGATCGGGTGTTTCACTTGAAAATTCCACTTGATCCGGAGTTATCGGGTAAATATCCCCGATAAATTTTTCACCATCCGGTGTGGAATAACTAAATACAATCGTAGCCAAACTATTATAGGGATCGTAGATATCACCGCTTAGTTTCAATGTGGTCATCAAGGAAAGCCCCTCTTCTTCATCGATCACATTGAAGTAGTGCCATTCGTTATACATCATGTTTCTCGGATCATTGGCCGCCGGAGGGTGGAAGGAGTCGATCTCTGTCAGTTCATCGATCAGGCTGCCCTGTCCCTTTACGAGAATAACATCGTCAATGAAATATTGATCTCCAATAGCATCATAAGGTGACAACCAGAACCTTAAACGACCATCATTCACGGTTCCGGAAAACCCGGAAGTAGTAAACTGGGTTGAATATTCACTCCATGAAGTACCAAGGTTAACCACATAGTTCGATAATCCATAATTAGTATACGGAGAACCGTGCTTATGTAGTGAAATGGATAAGTCATGACCACTATTGGAATAGGCCTTAAAGCTCAGATGATACAGAGTATTTGGCTCAAGTACCAGATCCGGCTGATAAAGTTGAACATTGCTTCCTTCCTGAGAAATCGTAATATGGCCGGCATGGGGACTCCCATCACCAGAAGCATCATTCAAGAACGTGCCTATCCCATTGGTATAGAATAACCATGGAGATGTTCCCGATTCAAATCCAGGGTTCCGGATAACTTCCGTTGTGAAATCCCAGGTATGCTCAACTAGCATATTATTGTCTGGCAGATCCATGGCACCTGTGCCAACAGTAACAGTATATGTTGTATCAGATGCCAGGTCAGAATCCGGAGTATAGGTCATGATGTTACCATTCCATCTAAAGCTCCCAGTAGTTGCAGGAGACGTCGAGAACGCTGACTCGGCAGATGCTTGATCCATTATCTCGCTGAAAGTCATATGTATTTGCGTAGATACTGGAACATTAGTTCCTGTCGGTTCATTCCCGGTAACTGTGGGAGGCGTTGTATCTTGAAAATCGACTTTTTCCAACCGTACGCCATCAATGAAGTATGTATCTCCTGATGCGGCGAACGGTGCGAGCCAGAACATTAAACGTCCGTCATTTACTGTATCTGTAAAACCAGTCGTGGTAAATTCAGTCGTGAAGGTCTGCCAGTTCGTGTCAAGATCAGTCGTAAAGTCCAAACCATAGTTGGTATATGGTGAAACATGCTTGATCAACCGCACATTCACATCATGTCCGGTGTTCGACTTAGCTGAAAAACTTAACCAATAGCGGGTGTCTGGTTCCAGAGTTAACCCTTTTTGATACAACTGGATGTTCTTACCACCATTGTTCAAAGCAAGTTTGGCAGCATTGCTCCCCTCAAAGCCAGGAGATGCCATACTGAAAGTACCTGTCTCGCTTGTATAGAATATCCACGGAGATGTTCCCGATTCAAATCCAGGGTTCTGGATAAGATTATTTGAAGTTGGTACAACTTCCGTAGTAAAGTCCCAGATGTAAGCCTCTGCCAAAGGATTGTCAGCCAGATCTTCTGCTCCTGTTCCGATGGTAACCTCATACATTGTAGAGTATGCAAGGTCAGCAGATGGAGTGAAGGTCATTGTATCGCCATCCCAACTGAACGTTCCTGTAACCAAATGATCGGTTGAGAACGCATATTCTACGGATGACGTATTCATCGACTCATCAAACGTAACGGTTATCACAGTCGTTACTTGAACGTCTGTTCCGGTTGGAGTGTTACCGATCACGGTTGGTGCTGTGGTGTCTGATTCTGATCCTGTAGTAAAGTCCCAGATGTATGTTTCAAGAGGATTGCCAGCCAGATCTTCCGCTCCTGTTCCGATGGTAACATCGTATGTTGTAGAGTATGCAAGGTCAGCAGATGGAGTGAAGGTCATCATATCGCCATCCCAGCCAAACGTTCCTGCAACTAAAGGATCGGTTGAGAACGCATCTTCTACGGATGACGTATTCATCGATTCATCAAACGTAACTGTTATCACGGTCGTTACTGGAATGTCTGTTCCGGTTGGAGTGTTATCGGTTACGGTTGGTGCTGTGGTATCAGGGGTTGTAACATAAAGATCAAGAATTCCACCCAGTTCTTCAGTAACCATTATATTTCCAGGTTCTGGTATAGAGCAATCAATTCCATTTATTTTAAAAGTTAATTTATCCCCGCTTTTTGCACCTTCAATTTCTGATAATGTGTCGGGGTCATCCATTGTTAATTCAAAATTATAATTATACCCTAATGAGTTTAATGCAGTAGTTGTATTTCCAACTTCCAATCCTAAATCATAAATTTCTACACTCACGATTGTATCGTCTGGAACTAAAACACCATTTAAATATGCGTAGCCCCCATAATATGCAGGCGTTAATGGTGTCCCTAAAGCAGTTGGAATACCTATAGTTAATATTAACAATACTATTAACAATTTTCTAATGCTTTTTATATTTTCTTTCATTTCTAAATCTCCAATATTTTATTAAATAATTCCAGAGTTTACAATATATCATCAGATGTCATTATTATCCAGTATCCTTTTCCGGGTTCCATATTTATCAGGTCGTTTCCGAAGGGTGTTGCAGGATCGTACTTCTTCCAGTGATCGGATTTGTCGCTTGCATTATATTCCCAGACGATGCTGTAATTGCCGCTTATTAACAGAAATATATTCTTTAAAAATGTTCATGCTGGCTTCAGTTCCTTGCAACGTCCCTTTTATGATAGAATTATGCTATTCCCGCTACTTCTTACATTCTTTGCAATAATATACACTACAACAGCGCTTATTTTTCATCTTGCATCCCACACTGGAATTCGAATTATAAAATTGCGCAAATCCTGAAATCATCCTGACACTTTCGTTCAAGATATTTTCCGAATATTTGATAAATCTTCAAAACTCAAGGCTTATTAATCTTTTGATTATGCCATATTATATTTATACATTTATATCACTGATTTTATATATCCCGTGATAAGAGACCAACGATGCCCGAAGACACAATCGTAAAAGAATTAACGCAAATTTGCTGCATCGTATCTGCGTTTATCGCGTTCATCTGCGGTTAATTTTCTATTAATTGTTATGCAGCAGACTATACTTCATCACTCACTTTTCGCATTAATGCTTTCCCCTCAACCGCTCAACCACGGCCTCCACCTGCTCCACCGCAGTCCCGATATACCCCTCTGGGTCCATAACGCCTTCAATCTCCCCGGCACTAATAAACTCAGTCACCTCAGGCCGCGACATCAGTACTTCCTTCATGTGCCTGCCCGACTCGCGGGCCTCCATGGCACTGGTCCTCACAATCTCATGCGCCTCCTGCCTGCCTACGCCCCGCTTTGCCAGCTCTATCATCACAGCCTCGCCCATGTTCAGCCCGCCCATTAGCTCCAGGTTGCGCTTGATATTCTCAGGGAAGAACCGTAGATTTGCAATAATACCCTCAGCCAGTTTCAGGATATGGTCTGTCAGTACGCAAGTCTCGGGGAAGATCACACGCTCGCAGGAACTGTTGGTCAGGTCCCGCTCATCCCACAGAGTATTGTTTAGAAGTTCAGGCTCCACCATTGCCCTGACTATCCGTGCCAGCCCGCATACCTGCTCGCTCTTAATAGGATTGCGCTTGTGGGGCATGGTGGACGAACCCACCTGCTTCTTGCCGAAACTCTCCTCTATTTCTGCGATCTCGGTGCGCTGCAGGGAGCGAAATTCCACGCATATCTTATCCAGGGTAGTGACCGTATTTGCCATCCACATCACGAACTCGGCATGCCTGTCCCGCTGTATGATCTGGGTGGATACCTCCACACTGCCCAGCCCCAGGTATTCCATTGTCCGCCGCTGTACCTCAATACCGTCCGCCCCGAAAGCAGCCTGGGTGCCTACAGCACCCGTCATCTGGCCCACTGCAGCCCTTGGCTCCAGTTCGTCCAGCCTTGTGAGGTGCCTGTCCATCTCGCTGGCCCAGACTGCGAAGCGCAGGCCGTAGGTGGTAGGCACTCCTATCTGCCCGTGCGTCCTGCCGACACAGACCGTGGTCTTATGCTTATCTGCCATTTCAACAAGGGCATCCCTGACAGCTATGGTCTTGCTGCGCAGCAGGGCAATACTCTCCTTTATCTGCAAGGCAAGCTGGGTATCCAGCATATCATTGGAAGTGGCACCGAAATGAACCCATTTGCCTGCTGCCCCACACTGCTCTGACATTGCCATGACCACAGCCATCATATCGTGGTGTATCTCGTCCTCGATCTCATTGACCCGTTCAAGTTTCACACTATCCACTGCTGCTGCAATGGTATTGGCTGCATCCCCTGGTATCATGCCAATATCCGCTTCAGCCCTTGCCAGGGCTGCCTCTACCTGGAGTAATTTTATAAGTTTAGATTCCTCACTCCATACCTGCTTCATTTCAGCAGTACCGTAACGAAATTCAATTGGATGGATTGCCATTTTTCCTTCACCTGTAACCGGATAACGTGGTTAATTAACATAAATGCTATCCATTGACATAAAAAAATCACGGGAATAGCCCAATGATTTATATGATTAGGCTTATAAAGTATTACTGTCAAATTTGAAATATATTTTATCATGAATATCTACAATTTCAAGCCTGAAAAAAAATATTGACGTGAAATCATGAGGAAAATAAAATTATCTATCATTCTCATCACAATCCTGCTGTGCTTTGTTCCTTCAGCCACAGCCGATGATTTACCCAGTGTGACCGCCCTGTTCCAGTTGACCAATAGTTCGATGGAGGAATATGACCCTTCCTGGGCCCCTGATGATTCAGAGCTCGCCTATACTGTGGACGGGCGATATGGCGGTGAATTGTGGATAATGGATCTGGACGGTTCCAACAATGTTATGTATCTCCAAAGTACTGATTGGCTGGGAGAGTCAGATTGGGAAGAAAAAGGAATATTATATACCTCTCACTATTCCTTCAAGCGCGACCGCCACTATGATATATGGATCGCTGAAGATGAAGATGTCATACCCAGACAATTAAGCACAAACAAAACCGACCAGCAGAACCCTTCCTGGAACCATAACAATAGTAAGATACTTTTCTTAGGCAAGGTAAACTATGAAAATGAGATCTGGACTATGGAACCTGATACTTCAAACATCACCAGGTTGACCTTTTACCAAACAAAAGTCGAGACACCAACATGGAGTCCTGATAGTTCCAGGATCGTTTATTCATTCGATAGCGATCTCTGGGTAATGAACGCTGACGGCTCTAATAATATCCAGCTTACCAATGACAGTTATGAACAGCTCGATCCGGCATGGAGTCCCTGTGGAAAATGGATCGCCTATTCCTCTGATGAGAACGGCGATTTTGACATACGTATTATCAGGCCGGACGGTACTAATAATACAACCCTGATCCAGGAATCCAGGGACCAGACCCAGCCTGACTGGAGCCATGACGGTACAAAGCTGGCATACACCACGTATCAGGACCTGAACAGGGATGTATGGGCTGCAGCCATATATATAGATCCTAAAAACTACACACCACCCACGCCCACACCATTACAGACCCAGATCGTGATAGATGAGGAAGCAAAAAGCAACATTTCCAAACTTCTAATCCTGGGGGGCGTAATTGTATTCCTGGTCGTAATGGTATTTATCAGCAAGATAATTAAGGGTATGAGAAAAAAGTAGATTAAGGAACTATAGTTTTGACATATATCCTGAACACTTTGCGCTCTTTGCGTGCTTTGCGGTGTATAATCTTGGTCACCGCAAAGAGCGCAAAGTCCGCAAAGATAGTTTAAATTGTTTGGTTCTTGACTATAATCAATCCATCATCAGCCGGGAGAGACTGCTCCTGGCATCTTCAATCTCATCTTTTGATAGGTTTATATCTCCATTACGGGTTATAATTGACAGACCATTCCCGCTTGTCTTTCCAAGTACTGTACAGTCAATACCTGACATCATATCCAGCACTTTATCAGGTTCACTGGTGGTGATGACCATCCTGCCGTATGACTCCGAGAACAGGGCATCATCGTCCCTTGCACATATTTCTGTAATATCAATTTCTGCGCCTATCTGTTCAACCATCTCGCACAGTGTAACTGCCAGCCCGCCGTTGGATATGTCATGGGCAGATGTTATAAGACCTGCTTCCACGGCACGTATCAGTGTATCGATGACCGTATCAATATTATCATGCAATCCGGGCGTAACACCATTGTTGTCCAGCCCAAGCATGGAATAATACTCACTTGCCCCAAGCTCGTCCTTTGTATCACCCACAAGTATCACGGTCTCATCCGGTTGCCGGAAGGTACCTGCAGGAATGGTTCCCAGGTCCCTGACCCATCCGACCATGCCAATGCTCGGCGTAGGTGCAATAGCACTCCCGAACTCGTCGCTCTCGTTATAGAAAGATACATTTCCGCCTACCACCGGCGTCTTCAATTTCCTTGCAGCATCTCCCAGTCCCAGTGATGCCTGTTTGAACTGGTAGAATATCTCACCCCGCTCAGGGTTCCCGAAGTTCAGGCAATCCACCAGTGCTATGGGTCTGGCTCCCACAGCAGCAAGGTTCATAGCATTCTCTATAACTGTTCCGGCCCCGCCGTTGTAGGGGTCAGCCTCAACATGTGCAGGATTGCAGCCGCAGGACAGGGCAAGTCCCTGGGTATCGTCAATGATCCGCAGTACACCTGCATCCATACCCGGCTTGATCAAGGTGCGCACCTGCACTTCATGGTCATACTGCCTGTATACCCACTCCTTGGAAGCGATATTGGGTCTGGCAAGCAGTTTTAAGATGATGTCCTTGATATCTCCGGGCACGGGCGGTTTTTCAGCATTCCTCCCAACTGCAGGCGGTATAAAGTCCATCTCGGATGTGGGTGCGCCGCCGCACAGGAACAGTATTGGCATATCTGCCACTATTTCGCCCTTATACTCCACCACATACTGGGTTTCCTGTGTGAGTTCGCCTATCAGGTTGGCCTTTAGGTCGTATTTGTCTGCTACTGCCAGCACCTTATCTACATTACCGGGCTCCACTTCCAGTACCATGCGCTCCTGAGATTCGGATATCATTATCTCAAAAGGTGTCAGGCTCTCATCCCTCAGGTGAATATTATCAGCAATAATATGAGCGCCCAGTTCGCCATTGGCTGCCATCTCGCTGCTGGCCCCTACCAGGCCGGCGGCTCCAAGGTCACGACATGCCAGTACAAATCCCTTATCAATGGCTTCAAGAGTGGCTTCCATGACAAGTTTCTCTGCGAACGGGTCGCCTATCTGGACACTGTGCCGTTCCTCTGATTCCGATTCCTCGCTTAAGTCCCTTGATGCAAAGGACGCACCGCCCATCCCGTCCCTGCCAGTGGACGAACCCATTAGCACCAGCTTGTTGCCAGCCTTCTGGGCAGTGGCAGTAACGATCTTATCCTCGCGGGCCAGGCCTACACATACCACATTCACCAGGGGATTACCGCTGAAACTTTCATGGAAATATGCCTCTCCCCGCACCACAGGTACGCCAATGCAGTTCCCATACCCTGCAATGCCCATTATCACATGCTCGAAAAGATACCTGTTCTTTTCATTATCGAGCGGCCCGAAATACAGGGGGTCCATCAGGGCTATGGGCCGTGCACCCATGGAAATGATATCCCGCACGATCCCACCCACACCTGTGGCTGCACCGTTATAGGGGTCAACATATGATGGGTGGTTATGGCTCTCCATCCCGATGGCCATTACCCAGCCGTCCTCAAGGCGGACAATAGCGGCATCGTCCCCGGGACCGATGATGACCCGCTTACCTGTGGTGGTAAAGGTTTTCAATATAGCTGAACTGGAACGATACGAGCAGTGTTCGCTCCACAGGTTCAAAAAACAGCCCTGTTCAACTTCGGTGGGCTCCCTGCCCAGCCGCTCGGCAATCTTCTTATAATCATCCTCAGGTAACATTTCAGGTCTCTCTTGTTCGTGTTTAATTATTGTTCAATTGTTATTTCTTATGCACAAGTTTCATAACATCGTGCTGGGTAACCACACCAACTACCTTGCCCATATCCACCACAAGCACAGCCGGGCTCTGTTCAAGCAGGTGTGAGATGATACTTACCACTGTATCCTTTGAGACAGTGGAAAATGAACTGCCCATAATATCACTGACCTGCATATTGGATAGTTTATCAGTATCGCTTTCAGTCATGTAATGGACAACAGTATCAGAAGATATGCTGCCCACCGGCACACCATTCTCGATAACAGGTACCTGGGAGAATCCTTCACTCTCCATTATATCAACAGCTTCTTCCACAGACGAACCTGGATTGGTATGTATCACAGGAGAATGCATAATGTCCCCCGCAAGTATCCTCTTTTTTTCAGTGGTATCAAAGGCATCGAATATCTTGGTCAATGTAGAAAGCCTTGGATCCACATCCCCTGCTTCGATCCTGGCTATCAGGGGCTGGCTCACGCCTGCAAGTTTGGCCAGTTCGTTCTGGGTCAGGTTAAGACCGACCCTTCGCTTCTTTATATCTCTGGGCGTAGGTAGGAACATGGTCATACACTTCTCTGAAAAGGATAAACAAATTATATAACTCAGGGTAATATCAATTTATCGATATTGATATTCCTGTATCATACAGGACGAACCGGGTCTTCACAGTTATGATTTTTCCATCCGGATAATTTCGTACATTCCCCCTCTATACAAAATAATACTCTTCTCAAACCCTATCATGATCATTTCAATGCTATTATTCTCAGATTCCAGTTCCACCACCCGTTCATATGTCCTGTTGGTCAGGTTCATCTCAACTGATCTGTCATCAGACTTTAATCCCTGGTTGTAGGCCTCTTCAAAAGCTTCCCTTGAAAAACCCACAATATTTTCCATATAATTGAACATTGTACCACTACACACCTATACCACTATACCACTATACCACTATAGACTATATTTCAAATAGAGGTAGTCTGCAATAAAAATTATCCCGTGAGATCCAGCAGACCGGCAAAAAATTCTATTCGTTCAAACCATGGTCAGCCTTGAATTCCTGGTAGGCCTCAAACATTATACGCTCTAGTTCCTCTATCCTCGTTGGTTCTGATGATTCTATATTACCATCTGTATCCACTACACTGACGATAATACCGAACCTATCAGCAGCCGCCTTATCGGCAACGGACACTAATCCGGTATCATCCTCTTCAGAAATGTAATCAAGGTTCATGCTTGCGAGTTGCTTGAATCCCACCTCAAGCTGCAATTCGGGTGTGAAGGAGTGTATGACTTCCACCTTTCCTTCCAGGTTGCTTTTATAGGTCTGGTACATATGCCGGCTCTGCCTGTACCCTACATATATTTCCAGCAGTGTTACACCGATCATGGAATTCTCATGTTTTCCCACAACAAGGTCGCTGATGATCTTCTGCTCGCCATCATCAGTATGCATGACCAGAAAACCGGATTCCTTTTTCTCCTCATTGGAGATCTCCACTACCTTAAGCAGGCACTGGCCAAGGGTCATATCCCGGGTGGGTATTATCCTGTCAAAATCCTCCACAGTCCTTGAGAACTGGCTGTCATCATATTTTCCCACACCTTCCCGGTTCACTATATCCATAACCTTAGCACCCTGGATACCCAACATATTTGACTTTATACCATACTGTTTTTCCTTTCTCAACAGTTCTTCAAGCCTGTCTTTGGCATCCATATGGCGCTGAAGCCTGCGCCTCACCAGCATATCTTCATCGGCAATGATCTCGATTTGCTTTGGTTTAACCCCTATTTGGACTGTCAACTGTGATATCTCATTAAATAAGTGCTCTTCACCCAGTTCCATTACATCGAAGACATCTTCAATGATGTAAATGAGCTTATCCAGCATTTTCACATCCACATATATGGGGTCATCCCCATCAAAGATCGGGAGCTTGCGCCGTTCCACAATCTCCTGTTCCATTTTATCTGTTATATCCTTCCGGATGATTATTGCTGGCTGTGCAGAACGTGCCCGTCCCTCATAGATGGCACCTACCTTCTCATCTGCCATTCCGACACTAAGAGTGGTCTTGCCGCCACCCTGCGGACCGGTAAGGTACAATATAGGATTATCTGCCAGTTCTTTTCTCAGTATCTCGATCAATTCATCTTTTGTGTGTTTTGATGTGTCAAGCACGTTCAATGGAATTACCCCTTGGGATTTTATGGTCTGGTAGCTTGTAGAGCTTTCCTGTAATTAAGAATAACGGTCTTCATTTAGAAACTTTTTATTATTTCCTGGAACGGTTTATAACCACAGAGTGCACAGAGAACACAGAGAACACAATAACGCTCTGTGTTCTCTGTGGTTAATCTTCTTTGCCATTATCCATTTATCATACTTGATAAGAATAAATTAAAAAGTCTCTTCATTTAAACAGTAAAATAGCTAAAAATACTTTCACAAAACACCCCTGAAATAATGCCCTGAAGTAGATTCACTACCGCAGTGACCATTGATCCTGTTATCAATAGCCTTCCTGTAAAGTCCTGTCAACTTTCCAGTAGTTTTCCTGTCATACGTTTTTGCCTCAATTCTCAGGCAGTTGACACCTGCTTCAATCAGTTCAGGAATGTGGTCGAGCATACACAGTTCCCTGGAGTTCATAATATAAGTACGTCCACCCCCATCGTTTTTCACCTGAAAAGTAAAACCTTTTACATCTTCCAGCAGGGCATCATGAATTTTATCATCAGGGAACAGCTCTCCCAAAAGGTCATGTTCAGATACCATTACAGGGAAAAAGCCATGAACGATACATTCCACCATACCATGGGGAGCTATCTGTTTTATTTCATCCAGTGTAAGCTCAGGCGAAAGAGTTACCCTCTGACAGTGCTCCAAATAATGAGCCATTGCAAGCCTGTTAAAAACATTAAGCGGATAGTCAATGACAAGTGACTTTTTACCTGAGTGAAGAAGATTATGCAGGACACCCATATTTGCTATAAGAAATCCATTGTGGTCAGGGAAAGAGTCAAATCCGTCTGGTTTTTTAGCTATTCTTGGTGTACCGAGATAGACTTCCACTCCTTTCTCCTTACCATACTCAATGGCAAACCGGTAATCTTCTATTGTGAGCAAATGCCCTGTGAAATTTTCTTCACCGAAATAAACCACATCCGCACCACCGTCAACTGCCGCCTTAAAAGTTTCCAGGGAGCAAGTATTTACGGAGAGGAGGGGGAGGGATTTATTTTGTATCTTCTGGCCATCGAAAATAATCCCGGGTTTGCTACATGTTCGTTTCCAGTTCTTTGTACGTTCTTTTTCAAGCCTTTTAACGGCTGTCCTGCGAAGAGTATTTAGCTGGGAAATAGGGATGAAAATATCTGCGTCCAGATTTACCTTGATGTTTTCCGGCTCAAAAATGGTATTGCCAAGTTTCTTCAACTGCCGGATTATAGAATCTTCTGATATCCGGCCTCCCTTTGCACGCTGTGGAACATCTCCGGTTTGCATGACCTCGTTCTCGCCGTCTGTAATGCAAAGTGCTGCCGGTTCCCCATGTTTTGCTGTAAATGACATCTTGATGGGAATTCTTTTCATGACATCTTTGATCCCAAGAGATTCCATAAGCCTGAAATCATACGTCTTTAAAACGGTCTCATTTCTGTAAACGGTCTTTTCCATGGGTATTTTAACTGTTGCACAGGCAGGGGTGCTTTCCACACTCTGGTTATTGATATACATACTTCGTACCGTAGTTCCTGTTCCCCGCCCCTGGGTACCGATTCCATCGCCTATCCTTAATGGCTGCTCGATCTGTATGTAGGCAAATTTCCTTTCCCAGTCGTATTTGACAACCTGTCCGAGATACGTTCCCTGGTTATGCGGCTGCTGCCTGCTCATTAAATTGCTGCCGGGATTTCCAAAAAAATACCCTTGTGTAAACCCACGGTTAAAAAGCTGGCGCAGTGTGTGCTGTTCATTATAGGATACATGGAAATCGCCTGGGTTTTCAAGATATCTCTCTATAAGACTCCTGTAAATTCGTACCACACCTGCCACATATTCAGGGTGCTTCAATCTGCCTTCTATTTTGAAGGAATCAATACCTGATTCTATCAGGTGTCCGATGTGTTCGCTTATGTTGAGGTCCTTTGGACTCAGGAGATGGCCCTTTGCTCCATCAATTATATATTTCCTGCGGCAGGGCTGGGTACAGTAGCCACGGTTCCCGCTTTTATCGCCGATCATGCTGCTGAAAAGACACTGGCCAGAGTATGAAAAGCACAGGGCACCGTGTATAAATACCTCTATCTCGATGTTGGTTTGGGATTTTATTCTCCTGATCTCATCAAGGGAAAGCTCTCTTGCAAGCACTATGCGTTTTACTCCCATTTTCTCAAGGGATTGCACACCTTCTATATTGTGGATGGTCATCTGTGTACTGGCATGGACCGGAAGCTGGGGGAGCTGGTCCTTCAATAATCGCAGGATACCGATATCCTGTACAAGGACTGCATCTGCTCCTGCATTGCAGAGGAATTGCAGGTATTCGGAGGCTTTTTCGAGTTCTGGATCCTTGATGAGGGTGTTGACTGTTACGTATGCTTTAACTTTGTTAATGTGGGCGTAATCAATAGCCCATTCAAGTTCATCATGGGTAAGGGCGGCATCATGCCTTGCGCTTAAGGTTGGTCCGCCGAAATATATGGCGTCTGCTCCGTTTTGAATTGCTGCAATAAGGGCTTCTTTGCTTCCGGCTGGTGCTAATAGTTCGGGTTTGTGCATTAGGGTGTTATAGTAATGTGGGGCGTTAAATAGGTAATGGGGATTATGTTGAGCGGGTCAATGATTCCGAACTTTGATATTGCTCTGGTCCAGGTCATCGATTTCTCCGTGATATTGATCTATAAAAGTTGCCTTGAAAATTCTTAAACTTATACGAACATTTACGCCCCATTTCTACAGTCCCAGCCTTCCCACCCATGACTGAAGTCGGCTGCATCCGCAAGATAGAGGTCGAGTGCTTGAGTGAGCGCGGGAAGATGTGGAGTGGGCAGGTGTGTGTTCACCGAAAGTAGCCTGGATTTCTACTAACGTTTGCCGTGTAGCTGAAATCGCCGAATGTGATTTGTGTGAGGCCCCCAGCCCGAACCAGATACACACTGTTTGCTGAAGTACTCTCTAAATAAATTCTCCTTTTGCAATCATTTCAACCTTTCCACCGACAGATACATCTATTTTCTCTCCTTTGTCTTTTGCTCTTAAGTAAAGCAGCGAAGACCGTCCTATTTCGTAACCCTGTTCAACTCGAATGTCGATTTGATCTTTTCCAAAATAACGGTATTTCACTAAATACCCTGCTAAGCAACCGTTTGCACTTCCCGTAGCTGGGTCCTCTGGCACTCCGTAATAGTCAGCAAAAACCCGGATATTCAAGTCATTCTCCTGATCATAAGTATGGGGACAAAAGATAAGCATCGCTTTAGCTTGCGTATCTTTAATCAACTCGAAGTATTTATCTCTAATTACCTTAGCCTGCTTCAAGGCATCCAAAGTCTTTAATGGAATTATGATGAAGGGTAATCCCGTAGAAACCTCCTGAATAGGAAATCTATCGTCGATCTCACTTTTGTTGGGGCTCAAGATCTGCGAAATTTGCTCCGGCTCAAAAATTCGACCAAAAGTCGCGCCCATTTGCTTCATCCATAAAATATCTATTTGTTCACCGCTGTATTTGAGCGTAACAGGAATCTGCCCGATCTTCAGGTTCAGGATAATTGTCTCAACAGGCTCTCTGATAATCTCGTGTTGTATCACATAAGCGGTTCCCAGTGTTGGATGACCGGCAAACGGCAACTCTTCCCTGGGCGTGAAAATACGGACATCATATCCGCCATTGCGCTTCTGTTCAGATAAAATAAAAGTTGTTTCTGAAAAGTTCATTTCTGTTGCGATTTGTTGCATCTCAATATCAGAAAGAGCCTTTGCACCTCTGACGACTGCAAGTTGGTTACCTGCATATTTTTTTTCAGCAAACACATCCACTATGCAAAAGGGGCATTTTCTCATTGTGCTTTCCTCCATCAGGCATTTCAGCTAACGTTTCGTGCGTATCTGAAGTCCATCTACCAAGCTGGATTTACGCGGAGAGGAGCGGGGCCAGATACGCTCAGTTATATAAAATTGCATTCATCAGCATTTTGTCTAATAATCGTGGGGAATACCTTTAATATGTAAATGGAGATGTTCATGGTCATCCATTTCTTCGATCCAACCATTATTAGCATCGGATTTTGCATCCAGGTCTTTTATATATGGCTTGATATCAAGCACAGGGGTTCCATCGAATGCATCCAGGCCCGATGTAAAAATCTCGTTATTTATGATTCGTTTTATCCGAACAATGCTAAGCCCTATATGATTCGGGCGAACAGGGGATCTGCTTGCAAACACGCCTACCTTTACACCACCAGCCCATGGAGGAGATACAATCATTGACTGCTCTTGCTTTACACGATCTATATAATAAATAACATAGATATAGCGAAATTTGGCAAGTTTACAGAGTCCATCGGTATATTGGGGCTCAACTACTATACGGAAATCCCCATCATCCTCTTCCACTGGCTGATACGGTGCATTATCAGTATATGGAGTTCTAATAACTCCGATCTGCTTTGGCTCAAAGCACATGATTCCTTCTGTTTGTTTATTTTTATTTGACAATTTATGTATCTCCTGTGTTTTGAATATCTCTCCCGGTCTTGAGACACCATGTTCTTCCATCTTCTTATTTGCTAATTCAATATGTCTATTCGCTTCTCTTAAAATTCTAATAGTCTATTTTAATTCGTGAGCTGCCTCTTTAAGCCCCATATTCTCTATTTTCCTGAGCCACTTCTCCTTATCCTGAATATGTTGATCATTATGACTACGATTCCTATTTTCATGTTTATACATCCTTTTGTGCGGAAATCACATTAAAACCTCCTTCTCCATGACCTTCTTTTACAGGCTCAATAGCAGTTATTTTTTTTGGATTTTTGAAGATTGTCTGACAGGTTTTGATATGTTCAAACTCAAAATTTTTAAGCCAATCCAAAACTTGTCTGGTAGAATAAAAGTTGGCATGCCTGTAGAATTTACTTTCTTTCTTCTTTGATTCATACAGTTTGCCAAGGAAACTCTCCTTGTTAATCATACCTATAATGATATATCCTCCCGGTTTAAGAACTCTTTTTGCTTCCCTGAGTGCTTGTACAGGGTCTTGAACAAAACATATTGTTACAACTATCAATACAAAGTCAAAAGAAGAATCATCAAAAAGAAGTTTTTCCGCTTTTGCTTCATAAACCTCTATCCCACGTTTTTGTGCAATATCTGCCATTGCTTTTGCTGGCTCCACTCCAATCCTGATACCAAGAGGAACTGCAAATCTTCCTGTACCCACTCCAACCTCTAAACCCTTACTATTTTTTGGAACGAACTTCTTTAAGGCTTGGACTTCGGACTCATAGGCAAATCTATTTGCATTAAACCACTCATCATATTCTTGAGCATACTTTTCAAAGATTTCAATGTTATTAATAATTTTTCACCTTTATCAAGCACAGCCGAAATGGCGTTTAACGTTTTGCAAGTACTCGAAGTTGGCGACCAACTGGAACCAATTTTGGCGTAGCGAAGGTGAGCCGGGTACTCGCTGTTATGCGACCGTTACTTGGCGTTTCTATATATTATTTTTTGTTGGTCGGCTCTTGACCCACAGCCAAATCATTATTCCCAGAATGATCACCGTTAGATACAAGGTACGTATCTCAGGATATAAAACAGGTGTAACCTCCTTCGACATAATGAAAACATCATAAGTAGCACCAACTCCCAGAAAGAAGGGATATAGTAAAAGGACACTGTTACCTATTCGATAGACAACAGCAAATAACAACCCTACAAAAAACAGTTTGCCAAACTCTGGCTGAAATCCCACATGATGCAAGGAGTAAAACACGGCACAGAGAACAACTCCGGGAACAATGCCGAACGCTCGTTCAAACATGGTCCTTAGAAAACCGTAAAAGAACACTATCTCAAAGATCACAGCTAACATAACGTAGGCACCTACCCACAAAATTGGCGTGTCCAAACGAAAATCATCCGGAGGGGGAACGTCTGACAAGAACAGCAAGAGGAGTAGTATCCCAAGAACAAGATTGATTGGAAGAAAGACATACCACTTCTTAAAGCTAAAGCCAAAACTGATGAAGTCATTGCCATGTTGTCGGATGTATAGCAGGGGAAAGAGAATTCCCAAGGATATTTGCCCAATGTCACGAATGATGATACTTATCCAAGGGATACTCTCAGTGGCTCCCAGTGCTATTGATAAGCCAATCATAACAATACCAGCGATAACGGTGACCAGAGTCTCTTAAGACGGTTGCCACCGAAAGAGTTTTGAAATAACGTTTTTCATTATATATCCCCTCCCAGAATTAATTTTCAATGAGAATTGTATCACAAACTGCCACCCAACCTGTAATTATGCAGAAATAATTAGCCAGGCAATGTCGCATAACGTTGTATATCCGAACCAACTTCGCATATCCCGCATATTTGTTGCTATATCCGAACATAGTCCATCTATATCCATCCGGACGAACTTCAACTATCACTTACACTCTTCATCATTCTCCTGTATTAAGTTATCCAACCCACCCCACAAAAATACACCAGCCACACAACCAACCCGACCTCCGCGTACGTCGTGATAGATTCAGGAAGTGAGCACAGGAAGATGTGGGGTGGGGAGGTGAGTGTTCATCGCGGTTAATAATGAAATTTAACTAATTCCAGCCTGCTTTCTTTCTACATATGCGTTGAGCGTGGGTTGGAGGTGGTGTGTACTGACGATGGCCTCGGGTGTTTGTGGTGCTGCCGGAACTTTGCGTTTGTAGTGCTCGCTAATTTGGGAAGAGGTTGAGTATGGGTCATAGTTTTTCAGACACGGATTTATGGTTGCTATGAGGGATTGGTTAATACACTCGCACGCAGTCGTTATGATTGTGAGAGTGGTTGCGGGTGGGGGCGTTCTGAAGTGTATCCCCCCGTCCCATGTGAAGTTGGGGGTCGCCATTCATGGACGGCGCGCAGGTCACACATTTATATTTGTTGAACATGGCCTGAAGTATTTAATAGTTGAAAACAAAATTAAGTCATATGGAAACTCATGTTGAATCGAACAGGGTCTGGCTCTACAAAGACGAATATGATGACATGCTTGAATACATCGATCGATTGACAGAAACGATAAACGTTCTTTCCGATAGGAATACTATAACAGCAGTCAAACAAGCTCTTAGCAGGATCAACTCCGGTAAGTATCTCACAAAAGAAGATATGGTGTTTGATTGATGCACACTTTATTAAAAAATTAAAATTATATATTAATAACTATACTCTGCAGCTCTGCTGTGCTTGGGTGTGCCGTCGCAACATTTGACTTTCGGAGACGAAAAACTCACTTCGCTTTGCTTCGTGCCACACTGCGCTCTCACGTTGTTTAGGGCATTTAACAAGGGATAAAAAAATAACTTGACAAGGATATAAGATGAGGTGATGCTATGATTGAGTGGATTTTTGTAATATTGTTGGTGATATTCTTAATTATTTTGTTTTGGAAATACGCAGAGCAAAAAGGTGAAATTGAAAACCGTGGGCGTGAACTCTTTGAAGGGTGGAGATCCACCGAATTAGAAACTCAAGCGAAAGAAAAAGCAGAGTTATTATTTCGAGATTGGATGCAGAAAGAAGAGAAAAGGATTCGAGAAGATGCCATTAAGAGAAGCGAAGCAGTTGTAACCGGCAAAGTGACGGAGCATTTAATACCTTTTTTCCAAGATTTTAAATATAATCCAAAAAATGTAAGATTTTTAGGAACCCCAGTGGATCTTGTTATTTTTGACGGGTTGAGTGAAGGCGAAGTTAAGAATATAGTTTTCGTTGAAGTAAAAACGGGAAAAACAGCAAACTTGTCAACTAGAGAAAGACAAGTCAGAGATTGTGTTCAAAATAAAAATGTGATTTGGGAGATAATTCATCATAAAGGTAATGAAGATTAAGTTAGAGTAGATGATAACATCGTTCTGCTCGACTCTGCACCTCTTCGGAGCTTGCCCCTTACCTTACACCCAGGGTTTCACATACCTGCAAAACGTTAAGTGAAATGCGTCTTCAATTACCTGCCGCTTCGGCATCTGCACTTTCTCTGCCACCGCAGCCCGTCAGGGCGGCAGGGTGGCAGCCAACCTTGTGGATTCGTGCGAGTTTCGAACCGCAGATATTGCAGCTAAAATTTGATTATACATGGATATCAACCATATAATAAAAATTAAAACTCATACTAACCGCTATCTGCGTTAATCTGTGTTCATCTGCGGTTAATAATGAAATAGAAATAATTCCAGCCTGCCTCCTTTCTGCACATGCGCTGAGCGTGGGTTGGGAGTGATGTGTGCTGGCAGTGGCCTCGGTTGTTTGTTGGTGCTGCCGGTGGTGGGCATGGATCAGCAATTCCCGTTATGGTTGTAAACGCATGCAAGCGAAGGTTTGTTTACTTACCATTTCGTAAACATTTTATGGTATTGCATGCTTCTACTCGCTACATCACAAAGAAAATCAAAGACGAGCGGCGGTATAATTTCAGACAGCTTGGATGAAAACAAAATAAGAGACCGGGAATTGCTGGGCATGGATTTTAAAATATAAAATTAATGAAATACTGCATCGTAAAGGACGCAAAGTTAAGGTTACAATGTCTTTGCGACCTTTGCGCTCTTTGCCTGTCGACAAGAAGTTATATCACAGATTGCCTAACCGGCTGCCCCTTTCATTCGGGGTAATCCTACCGCGGAATGCGTGGATGGTAATGCCCACGTAGTAAGCCCGTGGAACAACGTGGAAGAATCAGAAAATCCGATTCGGATCAACTGCCAGGATATGAATGCTATGCTATGACAAGAAGTTATATCACAAATTGCCTAATGGCTGCTCCCTCCATTCGGAGTAATCCTAATGTGAAATGCGTCAATGGTAACGTTGGGGTGTTAGGTTCACATGACAACGTGGAAAAAACCCGAAAGTCCAACTCGGGTTGACTGCCAGGATAAGGAAACTATGAAGAGTGTAATGCGAATCATAGTAAAGGTCGTTATCTTAAATAAGCGAAATTGGACTGATTGCGCTTAAACCAAAAGGTACGGAATCTGACTATAATGGCTCGTGGCACATTATAGGGAATGGACGTTATGATTCCCGGCCGATATATGGCTTCTAAGGTTTCCATAATTATTTGTGATATAGAACTTGGTAAGCCCTATGCATTTCCCCAGGGTAGGAATCTAGCAATAGACAACAATGATGCAGAGGGTAGAGGAAAGAGTAAAAAGTGAATGTCAATTTGTAATGAATTGAATAGAGGTTCAAAATTTGCCTTAATCTGAAAAGATGCTGACTTACTCAACGGTGTTCTATTGTATGAAGGAAGGTATGACCTATGAATGTAAGAATTTCAAATACACTGCAAAGTGAGAAGCTTACAAACGTGCAGCTAAGAAACCAGTGGAATAGCATCGACTGGAATAAAGTTGAAAAACATGTTAATAGGCTACAGGTCAGGATTACAAAAGCAGTTATAGAAGGCAAATGGTGGCTAGTTAAAAGATTGCAGTATTTGCTAACCCACTCATATTTTGCGAAATTATTAGCCACAAGAAAGCACCCTTCGGGTGCAAATTAATTGTAGCAATGGCTAAGCATTGGGTGGTTCCATTCTGGTAATTTGTTTCCAAATGCTTCATTTTCTTTAGGAGGTCCCTTTTCATATCTGTCAAATATCATTTTACTTCCGCATTTTGGACAATTTGGTGCCCACTTGTTTGGATTTTTGATATAGTTATCGAATGTTGTTTGTGTTATACTTCTCTGTAAATATCCAGAATAAATTTTCTTGGTTTTTCGACTGTATGCACCATAATAGCGTATCATCTTAAAATTTCTATCCGGGATATGCTGGATCAATGATTCAATAAATACATGTACCTCCATTGTCACAAAATGCTTAACACCCTTATCATCTTTGTACCAAAATGTAACTGATTTCCCATCGTATTTGTACAACCGTGTATTTGCAACTGCAGGATGTCTGATATATCTGGCAACATATTTCGCTATTTTTCGTGTGTTAGTAATTCTAGACTCTTCATGCATATGTACATAAAATCCTTCAGAATACTTTTTAAAAAGCTGATGTACCAGCATCGAAAATACCATATCATTTGGAGATTCTACTTTGAATCTAGTAAGCACTTGATACTGCCATGTTTTGCGCATTCCTCTGAAACTAATATACTTTTGATGTATAAAATTGCCTTTTTTATCAAATCCACCTTCGGTTACAAGTATATGAAGATGTGGATTAAAGCCCATATTTTTCGAAAATGGATGCAACACAACAACAGCACCCGCAACTAACCGTCCATTTCTATTTTTATAGGATATTGTATCATTAATTGCTGCAATTGCTGCATCCATCAAAACCTTAAATAAAAACCGATTTTCCCTAACAACAGACCATAAAGAATCAGAAATTGTGAGAACTGCATGTCGATGGGGAACATTGAACAATGCTTTGCTTAAGGATTTTGCCCATTTATCAGTGTGATTCTTACCGCAGTTTGTACAGATACGGCTATTACATCCAAAATGAACAGTTGCTACTGTACCACAATTTTCACAATAATATGTAAAGAAGCCACGATCTGCATCTTTACATGTCATCATTTTATTTACTTCTTTGATTTCAACTTCTCTGAGATTGGCTTTTTCTGATAGCTGAAATGCATCCCAGTTATTATTATCTGTGAATATAGATTTAACTGTGATAGTTGGCTTTTTGTTGTAAGATGGTCCATATGAAAGGATGTCGCTTTGCACTAAATTGGTGAATACTTGATTTGATTAATAATTTTTGAATTGTTGCCATGGAAATATATACTTTATATACAAGTACAAAGATGCAAATGGAGATACCAAGCGTGGAAAGAAAACTGTGTTCATGACGAATGGCCACAACAAAAATCACAGACCTGACCTAAAGCAAATATTATGGATACTTACAGTAACAGCTGATGGAGCCATACCAATACGATATGAAGCATGTGACGGGAATATAACTGATGACACCACACATGTTGAAACATGGAATACACTCTGTAAATTATTGGGACGGAAGGATTTCATATATATCGCTGACAGCAAGCTCTGTGTAACAGATACGATGAAGCATATTGCTGGGAATGATGGCTTTTTCATTACGATATTACCTGCTACCAGAAAAGAGGAGCAAGACTTCAGAGACTTTTTATTTTCTTCTGGTTGAACCAAATATGTGTCCAAACCAAACATATCTTACCTAAATATTTCAACTGTCTTCATTAAATGATAAACAAAAATATCCAACGTCCTCAAACAGTATAAAATTTCAAGGTAAAATGAGATAGTTACCACTAAGACAATTGACAAATAATATAATTAAATCTCAGCCGTACTTGATTTTAGCTCGACTTAGAGGAGATAAACCTCTCCAGACGCCAGTATTAAAACACCGCTTATTCACTGATAAGAATAAATTATAACAAAAATTAGCTAGTCCGTCAACGATTTTAAACGATCTGGCTTGATTCATAACATCTTTGGTAACTATTCAGCCTTCCTTAAGACCGGATGCCGATGACGAAAATCAGCTTATTTGTGTCTATGGCGATACATTTTTTAGTTTTTAATACTGGGTCTACGTCCATCGATTCCAAAGGCATTTGACAATTGTGTGCAATTATCTATTTGTGGACTATTCAGTCTACCGATAACGTTTATGTATGGCTGAATAGTTACAAATTATCTATGTAAAAAGAATAATCCATATTATGTACAGCAAGAATAACCTCTTCAACCTGAAATCCCTCACCAGAATAAATCCCAAATTCACACCTCCACTCATATCCACCATTCGAATTCACCATGGATCTGATAAATTCCCATTTTAATTAGATGGGATTTTAACCAATATATCCAGAAGTGTCACCATTGGGCATAGAAAATGAATTGCAATCCTACCTTTTTTTGAATTTACTCTGGATTAGAACATTACTGATATTGGATTCTATCCTTCCTTGTCAAGTTCATATTCGTTCTTTTTTAAAAGAGATGATTATTATTTTTAGTGGCTACGATACTGCTTTTTTCATTATTAGAATGGTGCATTTTTTTAATTTTGAGCATTAGGATGCATGTGAGAAATGATTGATCAAAGACGTTGAGTGTTTGCATCCAATCTTATATTGACTCTTAATAAGATAATGTCTTCACTCAGTGATTGACTAATACCTTGGTAATCCATCCTGGATTTAATGAGCTTTGCTAACAGAGAGAAATGTATAATGGAGAACATTGAGGTTATATCTGGAGAGAGAAGTGCCTTGAATCGCATTTAGATCGGATAATTATATTTGGGAGTTTAGAAAATCAACAAAAAAACCATCACACCATCACATTATCACAAGAAGTCTTCTGACAATGGGTTTATGTGATGGAAATCTCGAAAAAAATCACAAACAATCTATTGATACTGAAATTTTGTGATGATTTCGATATTATTTACAGGGGAATGTGGGAAAATTATATATTATACAGGAGGATTTTGAGCATCGTGAGAGAATATACATAAGGCTAAAGCTCTGCTACCTGATATATTATCAGAATCAGATCATCTGCTGGTTTATACTGAATTTCAATCAAATGTTGCATTTTATTGTATAAAAACACCTCAAAAACAAGCTGTTGCGACACTAAAAAACTCAAAAACAAATGCAAGTTCATTGGTCACCCAAATACTTCACACTCCTACTCACAGGGGTATCCACCCCAATGGTATTACCTTGGCGACCACCCATTGGGTGGTTGCCTTTCAGCAATACGATAGAAACACTGGTCAAATCACTTTGAATAAACATATAAGAACCCATACATGATAGGTTAAAGTAAATAATCAGAGCTAAATTGATATTGTTCTATACATATTTATTTCACCACCCTTCCACAAACGCTAGATAATATCTCCCAAACGACTCCTGCATCTCTTCAAAGCTCACTTTCTTATAATACCTCTCCTTCGTCTTCTTACTGTGCCCAGCTGCCTTTGCAGACACATCAGCAGCCACTGCAAATCATGTTGCATCTCTCCCGCCTCCTTTAGTCCCATAAACTTGATCAGATGATACTCCCTGCCGCTGGGCTTGATGGACTACAGCTTCTGGATGTTCAGCAGCCTGGCCCACTTATCGATTATCTTCTCAAAATGCCGCAGGGTCAGCCTCTTCCAGGTTCTCACGTTAATGAAAATGTGCCATTTCTTCCTATTTCCCACATAATGCTTGGGTATCTCGCTGGTATTGCCGGTCAGCTTCTGTGGTGAGGGGGCTGGCAGGTGCTGTTGCATGCGGGTTAGTATATGGGGCCCAGGAGCTGGAGGCTGCGCCAGAAATAATTTCATTACATAATCTGCAGTGGACCTTACAATCACTTTATCTCGTATTTTTCCACGATCCGCCAGGTATCTTGTTTTCCTTCTACCAGTTCAACGCTCTTGAGCTTTTTCAACCTGCACAAAGCATCTCTCACTCCCTCGTTGGTGAGAGGCAGACGCCCATTTTTCTTCCGTTCATGGTTTGTATGTTCTGCAATAAGGCTTTCTTCGGCCGAGTTGTCTGCGTCCCGTGCCAGAACAAAACCCCAAAATACGCTCGTCTCCTGTTCAGAGATCTCAATCGTTATCGCTTTAGGTATTCTGGTTAAACTGCCAATTATTAAAAGCACTCCAGCAACTACGGGGTCTGCAACAGTTATTAGGGTGGTAGCTATCAATTCAGTCATCGAAAGCAGATCGAGATGAAAGTTACGGATCTTGACACTTTTACCCGGTTCTGTACCGCCTTCTTTGATCTTGATGAGGCGTACTTCCGACTCTTCCGAATCCACTACTATGGATTTAAGGACCACGGCTGCCGAGGGCTCGACAACATTGTTATCTAAATCCATCTTTGCGGCAAATACCGGCAGGTCGGTCTCCATCGTATCTCGAAGGACGGCTTGAATATTCGCCAGGTGGGTTTCATCTTTCAATCTGTCTCGTACATGTTTATACGGAACCAGAAAATCGACCAGTTCCGAGGCGAGTCTGTCGCGTTCTTCAGGATCGTTACTGTCTTGCAGCCTAAGTTTCAGTGCGTAGAAGTCATCTTTAATGGTAGACCAGGCTTCTTGGCCTGTCAATAATGGGAGTTCGCTCTCCAGACTATCAAGTGCTGCAAGTATGTTGTCGGGGGTCATTATGCTTGACATGTTCTTTTCCTCTCTTTATTTGCCCGTGAAGGTGAAGGCCGCCCAAAAATATGGATTGGCATATGGCTTATCGCCGGCATCTCCGTCCATAACAAGCTCACGGTATGCCTCATTCTGGCTCATTTTGGTTATAGACTTATATGTCTCACCCAATTCCTGGCGTGTTGCGTCGCGCAACCACAATTGAGCTGAGCGCAATGCCTGATCAGGCAGCAGGCCTTCATTCAGATGTTTCCGATAAAAGTGCTTTATCAGTAAGCTGGTGGCTGCATCGCTGACGGCCCACAGGGTGCTTACCACGCCAGTAGCACCTGCCTGGAGAAATCCGGTTGGAAGCCCTATGAATTCGTCGGGTGATTGCTGCACATCAGTCATGCCGGTTTCGCAGGCTGAAAGGGTCACAAGCCGCGCTGTGTCAAGGTTAAGGCCTGAAATGATATTAGACAGGGTCAAGATTTCATGGTTTGCCAGTACCAATCCAGAATTCATCACATCCTGCCAGTTGTAAAGACCGTGACATGAAAAATGTAAATATGTCCATCCAGGAATCCTTTCTGTAACCTCTTTCTTTGTAGCTTCATTCCCTGACAGTGTCTTCCGGTGGTCAGGGTCGAACAGGGACTCTACGGCCATGCCCTCTACCGGGGTATAACGTAGATCCTCTGTCGGGTTGATTACTGTCAAAAGCGAGGCCTTTTGTCGGGATGCGTCCTGCATGCGCTCGCTGCTTATGCTAAGAGAGTAGGCACTGGGAGCATAACTCATCGAGTAGTCGTCGATGAAGGCGCGTCTTTTCCCATCAACATCACGCCATGCTGCGTGAAGAGGTAACAGTCCCAGATCCCCTTGTGACATCAGGGTAACCGGCGCCCCTTCAGCCAGATTCAGTTCCTGTAGTTTATTATGAACCGGAGCCATTAGCATGGTCCAGAGCTGGCTTGTGGATTTTTCGATGACCTCCAGCCATTGATCCATAGCAGCTTTTGTCCTCTCATTGCAGAAAGCAAAATACGCCCCCATCCAGCCACTCAGACTGAGGTCGTCTTCATAGAGAGAATCCAGCATAACAACATGATCTTTTCCAACCGAATCAGCTCCGTGAGGTATTACAATGACCGCACTACCTTTTGAGGTGACAAGCGGCGCTACAAGCGCTCCACCCTCAGGTATCAGTCCCAGGATACCAGGCAGGTCAAGTCCTGTGGGCATAAAATCAGGATGTTCTGAGCGCAGTCTATCAACAAGTCCATTCAGGTCGAGACGTTTACCGCGTAGCAGCTCACCAAGTTCAACGTCGCTGCGACGGGCCGGCACGTCAGAAGGAAGGCGCATCTCAGCTTCCAGCAAACGTACTGCTTTACGCGCTTTTGACATGGCCTGCTTCTGCTTTTTAGAGAGCATATCCAGATCGGCATCAGCCAGGGCCAGTGCTTCTGTTAGCATACGCGTCTTACCCTCTTCCAGCCGGATGACAGCTTTGTCGATCTGCTCCAGTTTCAGCAGACAGTACGCTGAACGCGCATACAGCCCAGATGTCTCCCACACCTCTGCCTTGCGGCCGACTTCAGTGTGCGCTTCTGCCAGAACAGCATTGCCAGCCTCAATGGCTCCATCATAACCATCCAGTGCATTCTTCCAGCTCTGCTCAGTAAAGTGCAAGTTGCCCAGATTGCGGAGTGTCTGTCGACGATCGGCAGGAAAACGTTCCAGGGTCCTGACTTGCAGTGCCTGGTTGCAGTGGTCAATCGCAAGGTCAATATTCTCGGCGCGCTCGCCTCGTATGCGGTCACTGTATGCGACCGCCAGGTTGTTCAGGGTCGCGGCCCACTGCTCAGGGAATGCCTCGCGTGTCCTGACTTGCAGTGCCTGTTTGAAGTGGTCAATGGCAAGATCAATGTTCTCGGCGCGCTCGCCCCGTATGCGGGCACTGTATGCGCTCGCCAAGTTGTTCAGGGTCATGGCCCACTGCTCAGGGAATGCCTCGCGTGTATAGACTTGCAGTGACTGGTTGTAGTGGTCAATGGCAAGGTCAATGTTTTCGGCGCGCTCGCCCCGTATGCGGTCACTGTATGCGGCCGCCAGGTTGTTCTGGGTCGCGGCCCACTGCTCAGGGAATGCCTCGCGTGTCCTGACTTGCAGTGCCTGGTTGCAGTGGTCAATCGCAAGGTCAATGTTTTCTGCGCTCTCGCCTCGTTTGCGATTACTATATGCGCTCGCCAAGTTGTTCCGGGTCATGGCCCACTGCTCAGGGAATGCCTCGCGTGTATAGACTTGCAGTGCCTGGTTGTAGTGGTCAATTGCAAGGTCAATGTTTTCGGCGCGCTCGCCCCGTATGCGGTCACTGTATGCGCTCGCCAAGTTGTTCTGGGTCATGGCCCAGTCCTCAGGGAATGCCTTGTGTGTATAGACTTGCAATGCCTGTTTGAAGTGGTCAATGGCAAGATCAATGTTTTCGGCGCGGTCACCTTGTATGCGTTTCCCATATGCGACCGCCAGGTTGTTCTGGGTCATGGCCCACTGCTCAGGGAATGCCTCGCATGTTAAGACCTGCAGTGCCTGTTTGAAGTGGTCAATGGCAAGATCAATGTTTTCGGCGCGGTCACCTCGTATGCGGTTATTGTATGCAGCCGCCAGGTTGTTCTGGGTCATGGCCCAATGCTCAGGGAATGCCTCGCGTGTTAAGACTTGCAGTGACTGGTTGTAGTGGTCAATGGCAAGGTCAATGTTTTCGGCGCGCGGACCAAGCGGGTTTTGGGCAAGGCTATTCCCAAGATCATTTTGCAGATCGCTCCACAGTTTTGGTTGATTATTGCGGTCCACCAATCTGATCGCGTTTTGACATAATTCTACACGCCGAGGCATATCGGACAGACGTTTCAAGACCTGCAACTCTCGAAGCAATGCAAGAAGATCACCTGGACTGGAAACATCGGTAGAACTCTCCTGGGAAGCCTGTGACTGATTTGCCATCTGCTGGATAACCGGCAACAGTTCAGGGTGTTCTTCGACCAGCTTGCGTAATTCCGCATCTGTTCGGATAGACATCAAACGAGCTAACAATTCCGGTGGGATATCTGATAAGGACCAGACCGGAGGATTACCGGAGAAAGCACCATCATCCTCCCCTATTTGAGCAGGGTGCGATTTGTTTGCATTTGTCTTTTTGGAAAGACGTTTGCGGATAGAATCAAACATAATAAGTACTCCGTTTGTAGATTAATAATGACCTGCAAATCTTTACGTTGACATAATGAGCCTTACTCCTTACTCTTCTGTATCCACTACCATGGATTTCAGGACTGCGTTTACCTAAGGCTCGAATCGATAGTAGTTCAAGGTGTTCTTTGATAAGCTCGCATAATTTATTTTCTGAAAGCATAGACCCTAATCGAGCCAATAATCCAGATGGGATGTCGGATATAGACTGCGCCTGGAGACGATCAGCGAAAGCAGCATCAATCCCTTCGCTCTGGCACCGAAGAAGCAGCGAACGATGATCCTCAAGGAAGTGTGTCGCCTTTTCGTCGTCCTTGTGTTGCATAAGCAGCACTTCAAAGACCTGGATTGCGGAAGGTGTCAGCAGATCGTCCTTATGGGCCTGCACGATCGCTTTGCTTTTGGCCCATGTCTTTGCATTTATGAAGGATAGAACGGCACTGACAATGCTTTCCTCATTGAAATGATTCTGATCACTCATGTTTATCTCCCCTATAAGTGTGTAAAAAATGATGTCAGGTTGACACACCCTTGTGATTTATCTATGTTTAAACTGATCTTCGCACACCAATCCCAATTATTCCAGACCTTTCCACGATTTAATTTAGATTACATACTTACTCTAAACTGACATCAAGTTTTTTATTTTGTAGCCAAGGTATTGGTACATTTCTACCTGTTTCACTAAACTTCTGAATCATTTCCATAACAGCATATTTATTTCTATCCTCTCTAAGGTCTGATTCTAACAATAACCAATGGTTCTATCAATCTATAGAATTTTGACTCTGAATTCTTCTCCATACAGAGTGAAAGTTTTCCTCTCCTCTCGCTACATACCACCGCCCCACCCGGCGCAAGCCTTTACCCCTCTCACATGCACATACCCGGCTCGCTTTCACTACATATTTATCCATCCCGTCAAACCCTCCATTACCCACACCTGCATTCCAGCCCCCATTCCTTCTTCGGCTCTTCTGCCGCCCACTCTTGCCTTCACTCTGCCGTGATAATTATGCTGCCGTTATTGCTCCTGAATAAATATCGTGTGCTGCTATCCGTGGGCAGCTGCTGAAGGTTGGGATTGCAGCATGATACTCGCTCGGCCAGGGTCCCCTGCTCCAGATTATTTATTATACTTCTCCCAGCACACCCTTTTTCAAACTATAAACCCACAATGGTTTAGATTCACTTCGCACATTTACACGGTTGATACTATCAGATTCAAGCATTTTTTTAATCAATGATTCAACTGTTTTTTTATGACATCCCATTTCATCTGAGATCTGACGAGCAGACATAATGTTGTTTTTCTTCAATAGATCAAGTACCTGATCTTCGGTATATTTTCGTTGAAATGATGTTTTAGTGGGCTGTGTGTTCGTCATACACTTTAATCCTTTATAGGTTAAAGTGTAAATAGATGTTGTTTAATTTTATCATCTCATGTCCCAATTCTTGTAATCAATCGTTTTGCAATCATTACCGATCGAGCCGTTGATCTGTCATCTATACAAGATCCCATTTCCATTGGGATTATACATAAAGTTTCGGCAATTCTCACATTTATTAATCACGAATGTCATTTTTACCACACTAAAAAATTAATTGTTGCTAAATCCCTGCTCAATCAGGTTTTTCAGCCAATAATTGAGAAAATCGTTTAAATCCTTCTTAAGTGTGGGATAAAATCTGCCATCTTCAAGGTATACTTGCTGATATGTACCTGTTGAATCCTGCTGGAATGTCAGGGCTTCAACCATCTTCATAGATGGGATGATTCTGATTTCCATGTCCGGGTCTGCCATAACATCACCATCCTGGACATAATTATGAGCCAATGAGATCACAATACTGCGGTCATCGTCTTTGTGACTCAAATGATCAATATTTAAATCCATGAAAATCCCAGATTTAAGTTTGAGGCATTCATTAAATTTCAGGCTGCCATCCTGGTGTATAATACCAAGTTTAACCAGCTTTTCATACATTATTTCGTAGATTATCTTTTTCATTAGATTTCCTCAAGAGCATTTGACTGAATTAATATTTGGCTCAGATAGTATTTAAAACTTGCCTTTAACAGTTAAAGGTAAATCTATAAATAGGAAAAGATATAGTAAAATATTGGCAAGGATGCACCGGAGGATCAGAAAATGGAATATATGGACACCAAAGAAGTGGCCAAATTGGTCAGAAAGGAATTAAAAACACATTTCCCAATGCAAAAATTTTCTGTTCGGATTGAACGGTATTCCATGGGGAGCAGTATTAACGTAACCTGGATAGATGGCCCAAAAGTAAAGGATGTTGAGGCAATCGCAGGACATTTTCACGGATCTAAGCCATATTCAAATGATTTCATTTTCTTTAACAGGAATTATTCAGAAAACCTTTTTGCTGGCATGATCGGGCAAATGGAAAATAAAGGTATACTTTCTTATGATCGTGCAGTCGAAGCAAGAAAAACACTTGATAATATGGATTTTTACAATAATTGATAATGAAAACGCTCAATGGATTTGAGTTTCCATCACACCTCCACTTAAAGAAGATAATACTTTATGAAAAACTCCCCAATAAAGGTTATCAGAAGATGTAATTCATTAAATAACATAATCAAGCTCACCAGGTGACCCCAATACTCTGGGTCCACCGACAAGGGTGCTTCACCCTGCACGCCATCACTAAAGCGGCCACTTTCCCAGTGCACGCTGTTCAGTGATATGAGAGTTACAGTGGTCAAAACTATAGTAAAACAAGACTATAAATCGTAAATGAGTAAATGAATTCCATGGAACAATCAAAAATGTCCACTGGCAGCATTTTGAAAATTAATATTTTCATCAAGTTCGGTATGAACATACTTTATTAATCCCGTATTAACAGGATCAATAGATTAATTTTTATCAACGCTCTGAGCTAAATCCCGTATAAAAAGAAAATCAAATCTATCATATTGTCCTGTTTCTATTTTATACTTGATAGATAGGCTTTTGATGCGGTTTTCTGGCTGTCGCAATATTGTCTTTATTCCTTTAGATTTCTTTAGTTTCAAATGAACAATCCTCCCTCGATCCCATCGGTCCAGATATCTTTCAAGATATTTAACACCTTTTCTCTTCCCGATCTTATATGTATTTACTTTCCTGCCGGCTCCGTTTTTACTGTTGTTTTTTCTCTTTCCTTTCAGTATCAACTTATTTTTTGGACGGGTCATCAAGTCCAAAGCATTCTTTATTCGATTTCGCGTAAAAGTACATCTACCCTTCAATTCAGGGTGATTGGTCATGATCTCAGCCAGTTCATAAATAGTAACTGGCCGATCTAATTCATTCAAGACATAGAGGATGAACATCTTCAGATTAGAAATGTTACCTCGCATATAGCAGTAAAAACAAACAACAGCATTTGACATATCTTTCCCTGTCGAATCCTGTTTTGGATGACCGCAGGAAGGACAGTTTGGATCATTTAAGTCTATCAATGTCATGTTAATGTCCTTATCATAAAATCGCTACTTGGTGAACACATATTGATCCGATTCGTGAAATGGCGTCTCATGGGACTGGTTTTTATCTTTTTGTTTATGGTGATTTGACCAGTGTTATATTCGTAGTGCCAAATGGCAACCACCGATAAGGTGGTCGCCGAGGTACTGCCATAGGGTTGAAGAACCCTGTGAGTGGGAGCGTGAAGTATTTGGGTGACCAACTGGCTTGCATGTGTTTTTGAGTTTTGCAGTGTCGCAGTAGCTTGTTTTTAAGATGTTTTTTTACCAAAAAATGCAATATATGATTGAAATGTAGCATCAACCGGCAGATATTCAGATTCCGGTAAAACATCGGGCTGCAGAGCTTTTATTGTGTAGATATGGTCATTCATGATGCTCAAAATCCTCCTGTATAAGATACTATTTTCCCCGATTCCCTACAAATAATATTGAAATCATCACAAAATTTCCAGCACCATTAGACTGTTTGTGATAATTTCCGAGATTACCATCACATAAATCCATTGTCGTTAGACCTCTTGTGACGAAGTGATGGTGTGATGATTCATTTGTTGATCCTGAGTTTATATCCATCACGACACCTCCATAAATGATTTTATTGATACTCTGGCACTTGGTATTGTTGTGTGTCCTCAGGAAGATCAGTGATGGAAATCAATTGTTCGGAGATTAAAATTTGAGAAAATATCCAGCATCTAATTGTCTCATTAGACTCCTTACCATATCGAAGTGTACCAGTATCGGTCTTGTATTTAGAAATTAATTGATTCAAGCGCTGTATTTTTATTCTGATGTGTGCATTGTCAAGAACTTTCTTAACCATTTCATTGGGGAGGTAAAAGTTGCTATTATGGCAGAATAGCACCTGTTTGTTCTGTTTATATTGGTCTCGTTCTTCTTTTTTAAGGATGGGAAATTGTCTGATAACATTTAGAAATGTTTCTGCAGCAAATGTTTCATCACTTTCTTCAGTGTCTTCCAAATGGACAATCAACCCTTCTTCATTTAGTGCGTTGATGATTAAACCCCAATATTCTGAAACATCCGCACTGGGCAACTCATCGAACTCTTCCAGATACCGCCTGGAAAACATAGCTGGATTGAGCATTTTGCTAGATGGGATTATCAGGGTTCTGTCCGATATATCAAAACGGTATATATAATCATCTCCTGGAATCTTTGGTTTGATTTTTTCTACCTTTTCGATGTCGCTAAGGGTTTGCCGGAAAATAAGTTATATAAATTAATCTCCATTTGGTAAAATAGAATAATTCCATTTAGGATGTAAATAATGGAATTCTATCTGCAATTTTTCCATATCTTCATCCGAGATTTTAACACCTTTATTATATTCACTTTCATCCAATCGCGATGCCACAGTAAGACCTTTTTTTGTCTTTGTACCACTGATAAGTTTAATAATTGTTTCATAGCTAACGAGTGGCTTCCCCTTCCAATTCATTGTAATAAATGAGAACATGCAATGTTCTATTTTGTTCCATTTACTCGTCCCAGGGGGATAATGGCAAACTGTTATCGGTATTTTAATTTGGTCCACCAATTCTTGTAGGTAAAATTTCCAGCCTCTATTGCGACTTCCATTACTTCCACCACCATCTGCACATATCATCAACTTTTTTGCATTTGGATAATTAATTCTTCCAAACATAAACCACCATTGTCGGATGCTTTCAACAGCAAATTCAGAAGTATCATAACTCATCCCAACATTTACCATTCCTTCATTTCTATTTACATCATAAATCCCATATGGTGTCGCCTTTCCATTTCCAAGTGAAGGAAAATCATACACATTAACTTCTTTGGCTTTGCCTTTTTTTGTCCAGGTTCTTCCAGGGTTTTTAAATTCCCCTACGTTTTCTTTCTTTTTTGCATCAACTGATATTACTGGATACGCTTGATTTGTGAATTCTTTGGCTAGTTTATTTATATATCTAAACTGAGCGTCTCTTTCTGGTACTGAAGAACCTTCGATATTTTTCTTATTTGCCTGAAGTGAGTAATCGTTTTCTTTCAAAATACGGCCTACTGTATCTGGATCAATTTTATGTTCTAGTTTTCTCAGTTCATCTGCGATTTTATAAGTTGATTTATTTGTCCACTTTAGGAGACTCATTGGATCACCTGAAGTATTTTCATCCATGATTTTTTCAAGATCATTAATGATTCCAGGATATTTTTCTTCTACCTTTTTTCTTCCTCCGCCATGTGCTCGAAGTCTTTTTGGAAGTTCAAGTTTCTCTGAGGTTTTGAGTTCTTTTACCCCTTTACTGATGGTTGAATGAGACATTCCCGTTAGTTCTTTCACTTTTGTAATTCCACCCCAACCAATTTCAAGTGCAATTGCACCGGCAAAACGTCTTGCTTGGACTTCATCTGCTCCTGAAAGGGCTTTTAGCCACCATGTATACTGTTTGTTAGTACTCATATTACCATATAAGACGGCTTACATGATAAAATTAGCTAATTTATTTTTCGGTAATGACTAAGTAATTTTAGTGCTCCTTTAGACTTCCATTGTTTAAGTTTTTCAATTGAATAAATAATATGTGACTCGCCACCCTCACTTCCCACTTTTGGTCCCCCCTGATTCTTCGACCACTTTTCGACATATCTCAATTATGGCCCTCTCGACTGGCGTGAAAAATGGCATAAGTGCAGGGTCAGTGGTTGCAAGATCACGGATGGTTTGATTGTCTTCGAGTTTCAATTTATCCTCCTGAGATGTTATAATTTCAAAAGTATAGGAGGAGCAAAAATATTATGTCACAATAAATTCATTAACTTATTGTGAGTTGCAGGCAATTAAGCTCCTCACTGGACGATGTTAGAGCATCGTCCTTCTTTTCAGATTAACACTATCTTCTTTGTATTGTTTCCTTATATACATTGCTGGATTCCGACTGCTACTGATTGCGAATTTGTAAAAAAAGAAATCTTTTAAGCCGTATATTATATTCATATAGAGATTGTCGGAAAAGTCCTTGACTTCCGTCAAATTATTATACTGTCCGCATTAAAATTCTCGTTGAACATAATATCTGACATTATCCCGCTAAAAATAAACGCCCACGCTGGCGATTTTTTACATATGAATCGATAGATATCGAAGCATTTATATTAGTTAATCACATTTATCACTTAAAATTTATGATTTAGGTGTGATAATATGTTTTCGATACCAAAAGCCCCACAAACCACCTTCATTTACGGTCCAACCGTCTATAAAAATCTCATACCTGAAGACACTATTCTTTACAAAATAAATCAGGTTATAGATTTTTCCTTCGTGAAC
>Ga0255421_1025_pt1 | contig 41733 bp, 46 predicted proteins | sample ANMaggSSYBR02G10_FD_182637 | JGI IMG/M metagenome (GOLD analysis project Ga0255421, IMG submission 182637) | Sediment cell enrichment communities from methane seep in Santa Monica Basin, California, United Staets - ANME aggregate JGI... | ecosystem: Environmental > Aquatic > Marine > Cold seeps >... | reverse complement strand
GGTTTTTATTCAGGGCAGTAATATACTGGTATTTCAGACTGTTTTCCAGATGTTTCAGGTTATCGTCTGAGACCATTCCACGATCAAATACCAAGGTCATTTTCTTAAATCCAAACTTCTGTGCCCACTTATCAGCGTTTTCCGTGAGCGTTTTGACATCGGCAGTGTAATCTTCAAGAATATCCCATGAAAATGGTTCACCTTTTGAGTTGACAAGGAGTGAAAGAACGACCCTTTTGCTTTTGAATCCGTGTGATTTGGTTTGACCGGGACGGGCAAGCTCACATTTTGTCCCCTCAAAATGGGAGTCGGAAAGATCATAGAAGACCATTCGCATACTCTCATTATCTCGTTCTTTAAGTGTCTCGTAGAGCCATTGCTCAATTTTTTCTTTTTGCTGCTCGATTGATGTGAGTTCACGGTATATTCGTGATTCGTTGAAATGCGTTTTATCAATTCCAATAATGAGGTCACAAGAGGTTGTTTTGAACCAGTCAACGGCATTGAGATAACTCCCGGGGTCCAGACAACGGTAGAAGGTGAGGATTTTTGCAATATCACAGGTAGATATGTCTTTTTTCCGGTTTTTACTGGTTTCTTCTGGCAATGGAAAGAGTTCCGAAAGGCCCCATTCATTTTCCCATAAGTGGTTCAAAAAAGCTATGTCAAGGTAATGCCAATGATCTTCTAAAAGCAGGTCATCAATGGTTGTAACGATTGTGTCGGTGGACAGGCTGATCTTCAGCACGTTGCGTATTTGTTGTGCTTTTTCTGGAGTGAGTTTACCGAGATAGGAAATTATTCTTTTTTTGCTCTTGCCGTCTTCTCGATATGATTCTGCAAGTGAGTAGTAGTTGTAGATATCATCCTTCTTTTTTTTGGGGTGTGCTTGTAGATACATGGTCTGTTCTACTTATAGTAAGTATAACGCATATTATATAAAGATTATTGTATTAAATTCTGTTCTACAAATGAAAATTTTGAGAAAGTGTTCAAATGGTGTAAATCGAGAGAAGAAGACGTTATGAAAGGTTATTTATGCATGAAAATCAGTGAATTTGGGTGTGATACTGGAGAACATGGGTTACAAATACAACAGTATTATTAACAGGCGGTTCAGGCCGGACCCGAAGATATTCTTCAAACTGTTCCGGTAATTCAAAAACAGAAAATGTGTCTAACAACCTTCTTAATCCTCTTTCATAGATGCGGTAGGATAGTTTGGTCCCTACAGGGAGCACTTTTGCCAGATGATTAAATATCTCTTTTTTAGGTTCAGCTTGAGCAGCTATCATGATTAGATCGGATCTGGTTTTCAAAGGCAATGTTAATTGATCACCATTAATTATTTCAATCTGATCAGAAATACCAAGTTTTTCCAGCACTTTTCTTGACAGTTCTGATCTATCTGGGTCCCGTTCAATCCCGATTCCTTTAAGTCCATGCCAATGGCAAAGAGCTATAAGTGTTAAAGGTAGCGGTCCGCTCCCAAGAAATATAACAGTATCGCCTGGTTTAAGTTCAGATCCATGATATTCGGTCTGGGCGAGTTGAAGATAATTGGGAAAGTGAGTAAAATTCTTCAGAACTTCCCATGGATCTTCACTGGCAAGTATGGCTTTTGCATTTTCAATTTCAAGTCTCAAACTATATAGATTCCTGAACCTGACAATAGCTTCAAGTACTGAATTATATTCAGGATTACAGATTGTTTCTTCTGCCAATTTATCATCAATATCCGTTGCAGCCAGATTATCCAATCTGTGAAAATAGGTTCCAAGATGATTCGAAGTACTGTGAAGGATATCTTGATCCTTAAGATCTTTTGTATTTGAATTTATATTTAATAGTTCTGCAATTATAATCTTTATTGACTGTTCAGTAATATTACTCACAACCTAATACGTATTATATAATTATACTTTTTATAAGTTGTTATTATACTGTAAAGCCTTTGTGAGTTCACTGGTAATTTGAAATAAAACAACTATCCAATTAGGCCAACTACTATCTAATTATCTGCTAATGCTGCGTTATTATTTATAACTTTATGATAAATCAATCATAACTGGTTTTACTACAAATAACTAAAATTGTAGAATTAATTCATATTTAATTGGTGAGATTTATGACAAATAAAATTGTTCACGATGTATTGAGCCTTTCCACGTACCTTTATTCCTGGCTCACGGTGTACATACTACTGAAAATATCCCCAAGATTCTGGGTATAAGCCGGGAATAAAGCAAGAAGAACGTCAAAGTTGATGGTAACGACGTGACCTTGATCTATGCTGAACCATTGGCTTCCGATCCAGTGATAGCAGACCTTGCATACAGGAGGGCTATTGAAGCCCTGGAATAAAAAGAACCAACAGGAAGATAAAAGCTGATCTCACCTCTAACGTGGTGGGATTAGCCATATGATCTGGTTCACAGAAAATTAACAAACATCTTTTGTTACAAACACAACAGTATTATTGACAGGTGGTTCTGGCTGGACCCGAAGATATTCTTCAAACTGTTCAGGTAATTCAAATAGATAAAATGTGTCTAACAACCTTCTTAATCCCTTTTCATAGATGCGGTAGGATAATTTGGTCCCTACAGGGAGCACCTTTGCCAGATGATTAAATATCTCTTTTTTAGGTTCAGCTTGAGCAGCTATCATGATTAGCTCGGACCTGGTTTTCAAAGGTAATGTTAATTGATCACCGTTAATTATTTCAATCTGATCAGAAAGCCCAAGTTTTTCCAGCACTTTTCTTGACAGTTCTGCTCTATCAGGGTCCTGTTCAATTCCGATTCCTTTAAGTCCATGCCAATGGCAGAGAACTATAAGAGTTAAAGGTAGCGGTCCACTCCCAAGAAATACAACATTGTCACCAGGTTTGAGCCTGGCTCCCTGAAATTCAGTAAGGGACAATTTGAGATAATTAGAGATATAATTGAAATTTGTAAGCATTTCCCAGGGATCTCTGCTTTCCAGTATGGAATGTGCATGTTCAATTTCCAATTTTGCAGTATATAAGCTTCTGAATCTGGTAATAGCATCAAATGCTAAATTAAATACATAATCAAAGAGGATAGCTTCTCCAGATTTATCATATACATTTAGTGCTATCAAATGATCCAGTCTTTGAAAAATAGGTATAAGATGATTTGAAGGATCCTGAAGTATCTCTTCATCCTTGAGATCCTTGATCGATGAATATATCTCAAAGACCTCTTCAATTATTTTTTCTGTGAAATCCCCTGTACTATAGGTCACATCGGAAATGTGCTTTCCATATATGTCTGTACCGTAAACAGAAGTAGTTGGTTTGTATATCTGTATTGAACTCATGATTATCACAGCCAAACAGGATTCAGTAAATTGACAACCCATCGACAAGATGTGATTAATACACTATTTTTTCAGATGTTGTCAAAATTCTCCAAAATAACAAAATCCTTAATTCACCACAATAGAAAAAGACTAAATACATTACTTAACTCTTTCGAGGCATACTGGTTTAATAACAAATAATCTCTTCTGTCTATGTACGATTTCTGATGACCAGCATATAATTTAGGAATTAGTATTACAATCATGCAATTTATGATATTTGTTGCTGGAAAGATCTTCGAACATACCCTCTAAAAAAAGGAAAATGTCCTACACCCCATCTTCGTCAGTTTCTCACCTGAATCCTGCTTTCTCTTTCTGTAAATAACTTATTGTAATCGCTACTCCTCTCGTTTTCCATCGAAAAAGAAACATATATAAAATATTTAATATTCAATAAATTTTTTAGTTGAAGATTTTTATAGATTGTGTTTTATCATACATATGACACAGATCATGCAATTACTCTCACTTTTCGGGGAGAGCCGATACTTAAAAATTGACTGGAATTAAAGCGATGTAGAACAGACTTAAAAATTGATACGGTTTGATGATAGTGGTTTAATTTTAATTTGAGGAAGATGAAATAGAAAACAAAGATAAAGTAATAATCTCAAATGCGGATTACATTTTGAACAGTAATGACCTGTAATATTGTGCTATTACCACTAGCTAGTCCACATTTAAATATTGTACTTGTTGCACCTGTTCTATCTTTCAGTGAATAAGCGATAGTTACAAGTGGGATACAGTAATATCCATTAAACATGCCAGACCTACTGGAAAAATCCCTGAAAGCCGCTCCTATTGTGAACCGCGGCGAGTACAATTATTTTATACATCCCATTACTGACGGAGTTCCGTATCTGGAACCTGCCCTGCTAAATGAAGTGACTGACAGAATAATGGCTGTTGCCGAACCAGGCTTTGATAAAATACTTACCATCGAGGCTATGGGCATACATATCGGAACAGCCCTGGCCCTCAGGACAGGGAAACCCATGTCCATAGTCCGAAAACGTCCGTATGAGCTTCCAAATGAGGTAAAGATACACCAGGCTACTGGCTATTCGAAAGGCGAACTGTACCTGAACGGGATATCCGCAGGTGAACGTTTGATCATAATCGATGATGTGGTCAGCACAGGCGGGACGCTGGAAGCCGTCTGGCAGGCCGTGGGGATCGCGGGTGGAATTATCGTGGATACCGTCGTAGTTATCGAGCGGGGAGATGGCGCAAAGCGGCTCAGAGAGGCGGGTTTGCCTGTGAAGACCCTGGTAAGGGTCGATGTTGGTCCAAAGGGCGTGGAGATATTAGGATAATATATTTATCGCAGCCATGAACAATTCATCCTTTCTTGATGTCTTTGACTTTGACCTGGACATGGTAGTTGACCTTATCAACCGATCAGAAGCAAGGACTGTGGGTCTTCAATTCCCGGAGGGCTTTAAGAGGCAGGCATTTTCCATAACAAGGGAACTGGAAGATAAGACCGGGGCTTTTATGATTGTATCCGGCAACCCATGTTTCGGGGCTTGTGATATCGATATAGTACTTAAAGGTTCTGTGGATATCATGTTCCATTTCGGGCATTGTGAACTTGTGGACGGGCTAGATAATGTAATATTCATGGAAACACCTGCCAGGGTGGATATCGGGCCTGTCGTTGAAAAGGCAGCCGTTGAACTGGATGCAGGCACAGTAGGTCTTGTGACCACAGTACAGCATGTCCATCAACTTGACAAGGCCAGGAATATCCTGGGGTCAAGTGGTATGTCGTGTTTGGTAGGTACCGGTGATTCACGGATCAAATATCCGGGACAGTTGCTGGGGTGTAACTTTTCGGCTGCTGAGGTCAAATGCGACAGCTACCTGTATATCGGAAGCGGGAAGTTCCATCCATTGGGTGTGGCTGTGGCAACAAGACGAAAAGTACTGGCGGCCGACCCCATGTTGAACACTGTTGAATGGGTGGACCCTGAAAGGATATTGAGGCAAAGGGGCGGGGTGATCGCCAGGTGTCTTGATGCCACTTCTTTTGGCATAATCGTATCCACCAAGATAGGGCAGGAAAGAATGGGACTGGCAAGGCGGCTGGCGGGACTTGCTAAAAATTATTGTAAGGAATATATAATTATTTCACTGGACAATATCACTCCCGATGCTTTATTGCAGTTCAAGTTGGATGCTTTTGTAAATACGGCATGTCCGCGCATTGCCATAGATGAGGGGAGACGGTTCAATGCGCCTGTGCTTACGCCAGTGGAGTTTGAGATTGTGCTCGGCGAGCGGGAATGGACTGACCTGGTGTTCGATGAGATAAGAGATGATGCATACAGTAAGGTTATTAAATATTGAACTAAATGGGTACCTGAGGTGACCTGTATGTCTAAATTTAAAAAAAGAGACTTGGAACGTAAAGGTGAAAAAAAACAGCAGATTCTTGAAAAAAAATTGATTAAGAACAATCTTGAGTCTTTGACAGGGTCAGAAGGGGAAATCGCAAAATTACCCGACGAGGAGTAGTTCCTGTTGCAGGTAAGGATAAAAATACTTGCCGGAGGCATCCTTGAAAAAACAATTGAAGTAGAAGAAGGAAGTGTCTATAGTGATATCCTTGCCGAACTGGGGATCAATCCTGAGACTGTTGTGTTGATGGTCGACGGCGGGCCGGTACCTATAGATGATATTGTGGATTCCGGTCGAATTGATATCCTGAAGATCGTTTCAGGAGGATGATCAACTACGGATAATCCTCCACCCTGACCGCAGTACCAGGGGGTTGGTAGCAAACCTTGTTATTGGCGGTACGACCATAATTGGAGTAAAAGCCGTGGCAAGGTCCAGGTCCCAGTCCAGTACAGGCTGCGTGAAATCAGGTGTAAAGGAAATATTGTACTTACCAGGCAGGGCGTGCATATATCCTGTCAACATGCCTGTGTAGGCGGGATCCTCCAGGCCGTAGACGGTATCCAGTTCAAAATGCCTGAATTTAAAAATGGATATCAAATCCCTGATAAGCTGCATTAACGGTCTTATCAGAGGGATAAAATTCTTTACTGGCGGAATGGATCGGGATTTGACGGATTTTTTTATGTCCTTGGTTTCTGATGGTTTTTCTTTATACTGCCGATGGATCAACGTGCGGCCCAGGAAGAGTATATCTGTTTGTTTATCCTTTAATTCATATTGAATAGCAAGTATCAACCAGCTTATGCTAATACTACCGTCTATTATTCCTTCTGACCCGGAAGATCGGGCACGGATAGTAATAGGGAATAGCAGCACGACTATGATCATTACTATTACTATTCCCATCAGGAGCCAAATCATTTCAATTATGATTGGTTTTACTTGGTCTCGGTTTCACCAGTTTTCGCCTTATTTTTCTCTTCCATCATCGATTTGCACTTTTCCATCATTTCAGGCATTATCTCGGTAAGCTGGGTCAAAGCACCTTTTCCTTTTATGCTAAATACCTGGACATCTTCTGCCGTCACCACAAGGAAAGCCACGGGTTGAATTGAAGCACCACCGCCCCCGCCACCGCCGGTACCTTCCTCGCCTGCTTTCTTTTTACCTTCACCACCACCACTGCCAAAACCAAAGCTGACCTTGGTAACTGGTATGATGGTCTTACCTTCCACGATAATATGTTCTCCAATCACGGTCTTGGTGGAGACCATGTCGGCAATCTCTTCTGTAATGGTCTTTAATAGATCGTTCACTATCAAAATTCAAACCTCCACAATCTGATATTAATTTGGTTGTGTGTTAAAGTATATGTATCTATCCATGAGAATAGTACTTCTTAAATAGCCCACTGACGTATGACTTACTCTTCTTTCACGTGGAGTGTAGATTTGACTGATTTGAGTTGCTAAAAGGGTTAAGGCAATTGTTTTCATTCGGAACTACCTATAATCGGAGATACTGGTTGAAGCCATAATTATTATATAGAAGTACAAACACTTACAAGTGCTCTAATTATATTATTAATATTACAGGGATCATAATTACCGGAGGAAGAAGATCAATGGCAGGATTAGGCGGACAGCCTATAATTATTATTGACCCGGAAAAAAGCAGGACGACAGGCCGGGACGCACAGTCAGCGAATATCATGGCAGCAAGGACAATTGCAAATGCTGTTAAAACCACATTGGGACCCAAAGGCATGGATAAGATGCTGGTCAATGCTGTGGGTGACATAACAGTTACCAACGATGGCGCAGCTATTTTGCAGGATATTGATATCCAGCACCCTGCAGCCATGATGATGGTGGAGATATCAAAGACCCAGGAAAAAGAAGTGGGAGATGGTACTACCAGTGCCGTGGTCCTTGCAGGAGAACTGCTGGGTCAGGCTGAAAAACTGATCGAACTTGATGTTCATCCAACAGTTATCATCAAGGGTTTCAGGCTTGCAGCTGAAAAGGCACAGGAAATCCTGGAATCCAATGCGGTCGAGATTACAGCTGAAGATACAGAATCACTCAGAAAGGTTGCACTCACTGCACTTTCAGGCAAGGGCAGCGAGATGGCACTGGACGACCTGGCAGATCTGACGATAGATGCTATCCAGTCCATTGCAGATAACAAAGAGATAGATATCCAGCACAATATCCAGATCATCCACCAGAGAGGGGGTTCCATAAAAGATACACATCTTCTCAAGGGTATGGTGATCGATAAGGCCCGGGCCCACAAGAATATGCCAAAAAGTATAAAAAATGCAAAAATTGCGATTTTGGATGTGGGTGTAGAGGTGCAGAAAACTACTATGAGTGCCAAGATCAAGATATCAACCCCTGACGAACTGGACGAAGCATACAGTGACGAATACCAGACTGTAAAAGAACAGGTGGACAGCCTGATAGCCAGCGGGGCCAATGTAGTGGTCACTGAGAAAGGGATTGACGATATATCCCTGCATTACCTTGCCAAGAATAACATCCTTGCCATCAGGCGGGTCAAGGAGGACGACCTGAAAAAGATCGTTCGTGCCACCAGTGCTTCGATCCGGTCCAATGCCATGGACGTTTCCCCTGAAGACCTGGGTAATGCCGAACTGGTCGAAGAGAAAGGAATTGGCAATTACAAGATGATCTATTTCGAGGGATGCGATAATCCCAAAGCTGTGACTATACTAGTCCACAGTGGTGCTGATTTTATCACAGATGAGGTTGACAGGGCGCTGGATGATGCACTGAATGTAGTAAAGGTGGTCTTAAACGAAGACAAGATCATGTTCGGTGGCGGTGCACCTGAAATTGAGGTTGCAATGCAGCTTAAGGAATATGCCTCCTCATTAAGCGGACGTGAGCAGCTGGCCGTAGTTGCATTTGCCGATGCAATGGAAGGTCTGCCAAGGAGCCTTACAGAAAATTCCGGTCTTGACTCTGTAGATATCCTGGTACAATTAAGGGCCGAACATAAGAATGGTAGCAATACTGTGGGTCTAAACGTGCTGACCGGTGAAGTCATGGATATGAAAGATACCAGTGTGATCGAGCCGTTGAAGGTCAAGATCCAGTCAATAAAATCAGCGACCGATGCTGTTGCAATGATACTGAGGGTGGATGATGTGTTTGCATCCAAATATACCGGCCTGATGGATGTAAAACCCGAACACAGAATGGATAGCTATGATGGTATTGAGGCTCCTGATATTGGAGATGATTATTAGATTAGACGTGCAATAGTACGGAAGGATCAACACTGTATTACATAGAGGTTTGATATGGGGAAGAATAAGGACGTTGAGGTAGACCTATCATCGAATGACACAGTTGAAGATTCTGAAGAGCAAATGGTTGAAACTGAAGAAATAACAGTGGAAGAACCTATTAGTGCACTGGAGGAATCCGGCAGATTAGCGTCAGAGTACCTGGACCATTTGCAGCGGCTTCAGGCAGAGTTCGATAATTACAAAAAGAGAGTGGACAGGGAAAAGGCAGAACTTATTAAATATGCCAGCGCAGAACTGGTATCAGAGTTAATTGACATAATGGAGAACCTTGAACGGGGTGTGGTAAGTGCAAAAGGATCTGATGACATTGACTCCATTGTTAAAGGAATGGAGATGGTCAGCACCCGGTTAAAGGATATTCTTGGATCCAGGGGTCTTAAACCCATAGAAGCTGTGGGTAAAAAGTTCGACCCCCATTACCATGAAGCAATGATGATGACCCCAACTGATGAGTACCCTTACAATACAGTGATCGAAGAGTTCCAGCAGGGATACATGATAAAGGATAAAGTGATACGGTATTCCAAGGTAAGGGTATCGGTAAATGAAAATAATAATGAGAATAGCGAATAATACAAGTTTGTGAATTATTATAGTAAGATGAGGTGAATTGAATGGCAAAGATTATTGGAATTGATCTGGGAACAAGCAATTCTGCGGCTGCTGCACTTATTGGAGGCAGGCCGACAATAATTCCCAGTGCTGAGGGAGCAAGTGTAGCTGGAAAGGCATTCCCGTCAGTTGTGGCTTTTACTGAAGATGGGCAAAGACTGGTTGGTGAACCGGCACGAAGACAGGCCGTTACCAATCCTGAAGGTACTGTAATGGCTATCAAGCGAAAGATGGGAACCGGAGAAAAGGTTAAGATCAAGGATAAGGAGTTTACTCCACAGGATATATCGGCTTTTATCCTGCAGAAAATAAAACAGGATGCTGAAGCTTTCCTGGGTGATACGGTAGAAAAAGCTGTCATTACTGTCCCTGCATATTTTAACGATAACCAGAGGCAGGCGACTAAGGATGCGGGAGAGATCGCAGGTCTTGAAGTGGTACGGATAATCAACGAGCCCACCGCCGCATCACTGGCATATGGTCTGGATAAAAAATCCGACCAGAAGATACTGGTATATGATTTTGGTGGCGGTACACTGGATGTTAGTCTCATGGAAGTTGGTGACGGTGTATTCGAAGTCAAATCCACATCGGGAGATACACTGCTTGGTGGTACTGATATGGACAATTTGCTGATCGACTATATTGCCGAAGATTTCATGAACAAAGAGGGAATCGATCTCAGGTCTGACAAAACAGCAAACCAGCGTCTGCGGGAAGCTGCGGAAAAGGCAAAGATTGAGCTTTCAACTACAATGCAGACATCGATCAACCTGCCCTTTATTACTGCCAACCAGGCAGGCCCAAAACATCTGGAGATGACACTTACCAGGTCCAAACTGGAAGAACTGGTCATGCCAGTTATTGTAAAGACCCGCCAGCCCATGGAACAAGCAATTAAGGATGGGGGAATAAGCACATCTGATATTACTACTATTATTTTGGTAGGCGGGCCTACAAGGATGCCTGTGGTACAAAAGTTTGTAAGTGATATTGTCGGTAAGGAAGCAGAGCGGGGCGTGGACCCAATGGAATGCGTGGCAATGGGTGCTGCTATCCAGGCCGGTGTGCTGGAAGGTGAGGTCAAAGATGTGCTGCTGCTGGATGTTACACCTCTGTCCCTTGGTATTGAGACCCTGGGAAGTGTGTCCACAAAGCTCATTGAGCGCAATACTACAATACCAACCAAAAAGAGCCAGATATTTAGCACAGCTGCGGACAACCAGCCGTCTGTGGATATACATGTGCTGCAGGGCGAGCGTGCCATGGCCCACGATAACACCACACTGGGACAGTTCACACTGGTTGGTATTCCACCGGCACCCAGGGGTATTCCCCAGATCGAAGTGACTTTTGATATCGATGCCAACGGCATCATCCATGTAACAGCCAAGGACCTTGGTACCAATAAGGAGCAGAAGATCACAATCACGGCACCACATAAACTTTCAGAGGACGAGATCAAGTCAAAGGTCAACGATGCCGACGAGTATGAAGAGGCTGACAAAAGAGCAAAGGAACTTATCGAGCTTAAGAATCAGGCTGATACTCTTGTCTATACTACGGAAAAAGCCTTAACCGATCTTGGTGATAAGGTCACAGAGGAACAACGCAATACCATTGCCGAGAAGGTAGAGAAGACAAGGGAAGCTATTGGTACGGATGATAAGGACCAGATACAGTCTGCCATTGATGATCTGACCAAGGAGATGCAGGCCGTTAGCACCATGATATATGAACAGTCTGCCCAGGAACAGCAGGCGGCTGGTGACGCGGGGGCCGAAGCCGAAGCCGGGACCGATGAAGCTACTGACGAAAATGTAGTGGATGCAGAATATGAAGTAGTGGACGAGGAAAAGGATAACTGATTCTTTTCCTTAAATTTTTTTTATTAATTACACTGAATAATGGCTGATAAGCGCGATTACTATGAGATTCTGGGCGTTAATAAAGACGTCAAAGAAGATGAACTGAAAAAAGCCTACAGGAAACTGGCATTAAAGTACCATCCTGACCGCAATAAAGAGGCTGGTGCTGAAGAGACGTTCAAGGAGATCAGCGAAGCCTATGCAGTGCTTAGCGACCAGGAGAAACGTACTAAGTACGACCAGTTCGGGCATGCTGGAGTTGATGGGCGCTGGAGCCAGGAGGATATCTTCAGGGGTGCGAACTTCGAGGATATGTTTGGGGGTGGCGGTGGTCCCGGGGATAGTATATTTGATATTATTTTTGGCGGCAGGGGTCGCAGGCGCGGTGGTCCCCAGAGGGGGTCTGACCTTAGATATAGTATGACCATATCCTTTGAGGATGCTTACCATGGACTGGAGCAGAAGATAAGTATACCCAGGACAGAGAACTGTACCGTGTGCAAGGGGAGCGGTGCAAAACCGGGCACTGAACCCAAGACCTGCATTACATGCGGGGGGAGCGGCCAGACCACCCGTGCACAGAATACCCCCTTCGGGCAGTTCATGACCACAAGTACCTGTCCAACATGCAGGGGCAGGGGTAAGGTGGTCGATGTTCCATGTACTAAATGTCATGGCAGCGGCAGGATACAAAAGAAGCGGAAGATCAAGATTAAAGTGCCTGCCGGTATTGAAAGTGATTCGAGGATGAGGGTGACTGGTGAAGGTGAGCATGGAACTGCTGGCGGGCCGCCTGGTGACCTTTTCGTTGATATTTTCGTGAAGCCGCATAAGACTTTTAAGCGTGTAGGGAACGATATACTGGTGGAGAATGATATCAGTTTTACCCAGGCTTCTTTGGGTGATGAGATTATAGTGTCTACTGTGGATAGGAAAGTGAAGTTAAAGGTTCCTGCCGGGACACAGACTGGAGCTACTTTCAGGGTGAGGGGTAAGGGTATGCCTTATATTCACGGGCACGGGCAGGGGGACCTGCATGTGAGGATGAATGTGAAAGTGCCTAAAAAGTTATCCCTGAAGCAGAAGGAGGTTTTGCGGGAGTTTGCCAGGCTTAGTGGGGAGAAGCCTGCAAAGGAGAATGAGAAGGGGTTGTTTGAGAAGGTTGTTGATGGAGTTAAGGATAAGATATAGGGTGGGGATTGTTCTTTTCGAGAAGGACTTACTCACAAAATGAATGAAAATAATCAACTGTAGTAGTGCAAGAAAGAACAGTTATGCGATTGTTGCTTCTGATTTTTTAGTTCTTCTTACATCTGCCGGGTTTACTCTTTCTTCCTCATGCCTCATTTCAACTACATGACCCTTAACAGGCTCTCCCCACTCTTCATCTATTTGTGAATTGTTCTCTATCTATTTTACAAGATCCCTTTCGTTTTTGGCTGTATATTTTCTCAATATCCTTCCATACTTTGACACATCTGCCTCAAGGCGACATCACTCTTTTCAGGAAAGACTTACTTACTCAGGTTTGCCTAAACTGAAGTCATGCGACATGCCAAGGAGATTTCTAAAAATATGAATAAATTGAAAACGTACTTAAATAATTGAGATAAATAAGTAAATGAATAATATGGATGGATCTATAAATCAATTTCCTGAACAGGAGGCAAGAGACACTATTGATAAACAGCTCAATGCCTCTGGATGGGCAGTTCAGGATAAAGATAAAATTGACTGGAATGAAAGTATCGGTATAGCCATCCGTGAATATCAAACAGATGTTGGCCCTACTGATTATGTATTATTTGTTGAAAGAAGACCTGTTGGAATAATAGAGGCAAAAAAAGAAGAAGAGGGACACAAACTTATTTCTCATGAACCCCAATCGGAATTTTATGCAAAAAGTAAGCTTAAATACCTTGATAATGACCCGCTTCCGTTTGTTTATGAAAGTACAGGAACTATAACTCGATTTACTGATTACAGAGATTCAAAACCGCGTTCAAGGACTGTATTTACTTTTCATAGACCTGAAACTTTCAAAGAATGGCTGAAGGAGGGTACTTCATTACGGGCAAGAGTGTTGGATATTCCCGAACTTCCAGAATCTGTTTTAAGAAACTGCCAGATAAATGCAATCAAAAATCTTGAAATATCCTTCAAGGAAAACAAGCCGCGATCTTTGATACAGATGGCCACAGGTTCCGGTAAAACCTACACAGCAATTACATCTATCTACCGTTTACTAAAGTTTGCTAATGCAAAACTGATATTATTTTTGGTTGATACCAGAAACCTCGGAGAACAGGCAGAACAGGAATTTATGGCATATCAGCCATCTGACGATAACCACAAATTTAATGAACTATATAACGTTCAGCGGTTGCGTTCAAACTATATTTCACCAGACAGCCAGGTATGTATTAGTACTATTCAAAGGCTTTATTCTATTTTAAAAGGCGAAGAACTTGATGAGGGGGCAGAGGAAGCAAATCCGAATGAGAGTAAATGGGATCCAAAAGAACCGATGTCAGTTGTTTATGATGGAAGTATACCGATAGAATTCTTCGATTTTATTGTAATAGATGAGTGTCACCGTTCAATCTACAATCTGTGGAAACAGGTGCTTGAATATTTTGATGCTTTTCTTATTGGGTTAACTGCCACACCCGATAAAAGGACATTCGGTTTTTTCAATGAAAATGTTGTTAGTGAATATTCCCATGAGGAAGCTGTGGTAGACGGTGTGAATGTTGGATATGATGTTTACATAATTGAGACTGAAATTTCACAATACGGGGCAACTATAAAAGCAAATGAGTATGTGGATAAACGCGAAAGGTTAAGCAGAAGGAAACGGTGGGAACAACTGGATGAAGATGTATCTTACTCCAAAAAGGATCTGGATAAAGATATTGTGAATCCCAGCCAGATTAGAAATATCATCCGTGCTTTTAAAAACAAATTGCCTGAGATATTTCTGGGTAGAAAAGAAGTCCCCAAGACTCTAATTTTTGCAAAAACAGACAGCCATGCTGATGATATTATTCAAATAGTCAGAGAAGAATTTAATGAGGGTAATGAGTTTTGTAAGAAAATCACTTATAAAACCGAAGAAGACCCGAAATCTATACTCACACAATTCAGAAATGCTTATAATCCAAGAATTGCCGTTACCGTGGCTATGATCTCTGTGGGCACTGATGTTAAACCCCTTGAATGTCTGCTTTTTATGCGTGATGTGAAAAGCAAAAACTACTTTGAGCAGATGAAAGGGCGAGGTACTCGCATATTAGGTTATGATGATTTGAAAAAGGTTACTCCCTCAGCGTTTTCAGCAAAAACACATTTTGTTGTTGTGGATGCTGTAGGGGTTACAAAATCAATTAAAACCGACAGCCGCCCTCTGGAGCGAAAACGCGCCATTCCGATGAAGGAGCTACTTGCCGCTGTAACTATGGGGGCCAAGGATGAAGACCTGTTCATTTCACTTGCAAGCCGCCTTACCAGACTGGAAAAACAACTTACTGACAAGGAAAAAGAAACATTTGAAGAAAAGGCAAACGGCAAGACTATTAATCAAACTGTTAAAGATCTGCTGAATGCTTATAACCCGGATAAGATCGAAGATGAAGCTGGGGAGCTGAAGAGGGCAAACCCTGAGATTACAACAACCAAAGCTCATGAGATGGCAAAGGAAAACTTAAGCAAAACAGCAAGTTCAACCTTTAGCGGAGAACTTAACGGATACATTGAAAATGTTCGCAAGGTTCATGAACAGATCATTGATACTTCGAATATTGATAAAGTCACAAAAGCTGAATGGGGAGATGATGCCGCAGATAAAGCCAGAGAAATTGTAAATGATTTTTCTGAGTATATGGAAGAGCATAAGGATGAGATAATGGCACTCAGCATTTTTTATGATCAGCCATATAGGCTCAGAGAGTTGACTTCCAGTATGGTTAAAGATATTCTTGAAAAATTAAAAATGGATAAACCCTTGCTTGCACCGTTGCACGTATGGCAGGCATACGAGCAACTTGAAAAGGTGAACGGGAAAAGCCCGAAAAATGAGCTGGTAGCTCTTGTATCCCTTATCCGCAGGGTAACAGGTATTGATGATAAACTGACAGCCTATGATAAAACAGTGGATAGGAACTTCCAGAAATGGGTATTTGAAAAACAAGCCGGAGCATTAAAGTTTAATGAAGAGCAGATGAACTGGCTGAGAATGATGAAAGAACATATTGCAACAAGTTTTCATATTGAAGTGGAAGATCTGGACTACACACCATTTGACGCACACGGAGGCCGTGGTATGATGTTTCAGCTCTTTGGCAGTGGTATGAATACGGTTATTAATGAAATGAATGAGGCGCTGGCAGTATGAAAAATAAAATTGACCAGATTATCATGAAGCTTCGGGAAAATAAGTCTGTTCTTGAAGAGAAATATAAAGTCAAAACGCTCGGAGTTTTTGGCTCATACGTCAGAGGAGAACAAAAGGAGGGTAGTGATCTGGATATTCTTGTGGAATTTCAGGAACCAGTAGGTCTTTTCAAATTTATGGAACTTGAAGAATTCCTTGGGAAAAATACTGGGGTTAAAGTTGATCTTGTATCCAGGAAGGCTTTAAAACCAAGAATTGGCAAGTATATCCTTGAAGAGGTAATTAACGTATGAAAAAACGGGATTATGGAGATTTTGTTCAGGACATACTTGATTCTATAAACGATGTCGAAAATTTCATTGATGGAATGGAGTTCGAGGATTTCATAAATGATAAAAAGACAATATACAGCGTGGTTCGCGGCATAGAAATAATCGGGGAAGCTGCCAAGAATGTTCCAGAACAAATAAGAAAGAAATATCCGGATGTCCCATGGAAACAGATGGCGGGTATGAGGGACAAGCTTATTCATGAATATTTCGGGGTTGATCTAGAAATTCTATGGGAAACTGCAAAGGACGATTTGCCTCATTTGAAAACTGCGGTTTCAAAAGTTTTTGAAGATATGGGGTAAAGTGAATGACCTTCTTGTTTATGGAAATCATGCAAAACGCCCAAAAACAAAATAGAACACGAATAACGCAGGGGGAGCTGGCATTATGATACAGAAAACTAATGTGAACGAAGTTGAAAGTATAATGAAGAAACTCAAAAATAGTATGGCAATCCTCAGAGATAAATACAATGTTAAAAATCTGGAAATCTTTGGTTCTTATGTTCGGGGCGAACAGAAAAAGAGAAGCGATTTAGATATTTTAGTTGAGTTCACTGAAACTATTGATTTATTCAAGTATATAGAACTTGAGAATTATATGGGTGAAATACTTGGCGTTAAAGTTGATCTTGTGATGAAAGATACACTGAAGCCACGCATAAAAGATAGAATATTGAATGAGGCTATACAAGTATGAAAAAGGATAGAGATATCAGGCTTTATCTTGACGATATTCTTGAAGCAATAGGGAAGATCGAAAAATACACAGAGGGTTTGGATTTTGAAAAATTCAGAACTGATGATAAAACAGGCGATGCCGTTATAAGGAATTTTTTAGTTATCGGAGAGGCTGTCAAGAAAATTCCCCCTGGCATAAGGAAGAAAAATTCTCATACGGGAAGGTTCTGGCAGGTCAACATATTATCGGATGATTATCAGATGATTATCGGATGATTAAAAAAAGTCAAAGGTGTGAAGGTTACCAATAAACTCAAATCCCAAATCTAGGATATTGCTAATAATTGCATCATAATTGCATCATAATCTGGTCCGGCATATACAATGTTTAGCGAATTAACAGAATATAGGGGCACCGTGAATCTTAGTGAAACTAAAAAAGCGCCGCCATCACGACGAGGAACAGGGATGCCACAGATAGGACGGATTTTCACAGATCCATGCGCATCCGTGTTCCATAGCAATCCATACGGCGCATCTGCGTTTATTTGCGTTCATCTGCGGTTAATATTTGATAGGGATATGCAAAAAATTGGTTCGGGTATGGAGAGAATGAGAATTGTTTGCGGTGAGCAAAATTGCCCCTATCCTGAGGTTGATTATACTGATACGCATTTTTATCTTAATTTCAAACAGAGCAGGGAATATTTGAAAATGTCGGAAGCGAAAAAGCCGGAAGTGGGGTGGGAAAACGAGCTGAATGAAAGGCAGAAAAAGGCAATTGATTTTGTGAGGGAAAAGAGTAAGATAGCGAATAGTGATTATAGAAATCTCTGCAATGTAGGCTCGGATACAGCTCACAGAGATTTGCGTGAACTGGTAGAAAGGAATATTCTCATGCGGGATGGTTCTGGCAGATTAACATATTATCGGATGATTGTCGGATGATTAGTGATGTTTAAAAACCTGATGAGGTTGGTGCATATCTGGCATAGTAAACAGAAACGAATCCATGCGGGAGTAGCGGCGTAGGATGGAATTACATACAAACATAAGATCAGATTGGTCTATGGTAAAGCTAGGAGATATCTGCGAAAAGGCTGCTAAAATAAAACGTCAAGACGTCATTCCTGATGAAGAATTTATTTATTTGGATATTGGTGGCATTGATAATAAATCAAATCGCATTGTAGACCACAAAAAATATCATTGGAAAGATGCCCCTTCAAGGGCACAGCAGATTGTCAAAGTTGGAGATACCCTTTTTTCCACCGTTCGGACATATTTGAAGAATATTGCAATGGTCGATAACTCAATGTTTGAAAATCAAATATGTTCTTCTGGTTTTACTGTAATAAGGGCTACAAGTGAGTTAGCAGACTCGAAATATTTATTTGCTATTTCATTATCAGAAGGTTTTCTTCAACCTCTAAATAAATTACAGACAGGTACATCTTATCCAGCAGTAAGAGATCATGATGTATTTGGTCAAATTATTCCTCTCCCACCTCTCCCCGAACAACTCGCCATTGTCTCCAAAATCGAACAGCTTTTTAGTGATCTGGACAACGGCATAGAGAACTTTAAAAAAGCGCAGGAGCAGCTTAAAATATACCGTCAGGCTGTTTTGAAAAAGGCGTTTGAGGGGGAATTAACCAAAAAGTGCCGGGAAGAACAGGCCGACCTACCTTCTGCAGAAGAACTGCTTCAGCAGATAAAAGAAGAACGGGAGAAACATTATCAAAAGCAACTGGATGGGTGGGAACAAGATTTAAAAGAGTGGGAATATGAGGGAAATAAAGGGAAGAAACCCACGAAGCCGAAAAAGACGAAAGAATTGTTTCCTTTGACAGAAAAAGAGTTGGCGGTGTTGCTGGAATTGCCAGATGGAAAATTCTGGCTTAAACTAGGAATGTTAACTTTAAATGTTGAATATGGCACTTCTGCAAAATCTAAAAAAGAAGGAAAAATACCGGTTTTAAGAATGGGCAATATCCAAAACAATTGTTTTGTATGGAATGATTTAGTGTATACTGATGACGAAGATGAAATAAATAAATATCTCCTTAAAAAAGGAGATGTTCTTTTTAATAGAACTAATAGTCCCGAATTAGTAGGTAAAACAGCAATATACAATGGAGAAAAAACAGCAATTTTTGCTGGATATTTAATCAGAATTAATCAAATACATAGTCTGGTTAACCCAAATTATTTGAATTATTTCTTAAATTCATATACTGCAAAAGTTCACGGCAATACTGTAAAAACGGATGGAGTAAATCAATCAAATATTAATGGTGAAAAATTAAAAAACTATCCCTTCCCATATTTTTCTTTATTGGAACAACATCAAATCGTTAGCGAAATCGAAACCCGCCTCTCAATCTGCGACAAAATGGAAGAAACAATAACAGAATCCCTGCAAAAAGCAGAATCCTTACGCCAGAGCATTCTTAAAAAAGCCTTTGAGGGCAAACTGCTTAACGAAAAAGAGCTGGAAGAAGCCCGCAATGCACCTGATTGGGAGCCTGCTGAGAAACTGCTGGAGAGGATACGCCAAGAAAAGCAGATAAAGGAAAACAACAATAAACCAACAAGGAGAAAAACTCATGGATAAAGATGAGTGGTTTAAGCAAGCTGATTATGACATGGATACCGCGGAATTCATGTTCAGCGGAGAGAGGTATTTTTATTCCGTATTCATGTGTCATTTATCCATAGAAAAGGCTCTCAAAGGACTATATATTCGGAAATTCAAGGATGCTCCACCTAAAACCCACAATCTATTATATCTACTTGAATTTATTGATCCTGACCTTCCGGAAGATATGTATGATTTTGTTTTCACCCTGAACAGAGTAAGTGTCCTGACTCGATATCCAGATAACCTTCAGAAAATGCTGGAAGATTATAACAAAGAAAAAACAAATGAAATACTTGGGAAAAGCAAGGAGTTATTACGATGGTTAAAAGAAAAGTAACTGATGCTGTCAGATTCTTTGAAAAATGCCTGAAAGAAAAAGGATTGAAAGTCTCAAAGATAATTTTATTTGGATCACAGGTCAAAGGAACAACCACTGAGGAAAGTGATGTTGATATTCTAATTATATCTGACGATTTTCGCGGCAAAGACATTTTTGAAAGGGCAAGATTAACTAAATACGCTGAAATAATGACTCTTAAGAATTTCATGATGCCTCTTGATATTGTTACCCTGACTTCAGAAGAATTTGAGCACGGAACTTCCCTTGTTGTTGAATATGCCAAAAGGGGGAAAGTAATGTATGCCGCATAATCACTATTTTCCGTCGCAGAGCAGTGCTGCATCAAAAAGAACATGACAAAAATGGATAAATAATGACTAACACAGGAGCTATAGTATCAAAAGTATGGAGTTTCGCAGACGTACTCCGGGATGATGGAGTTGGCTACGGCGACTACCTGGAACAGTTAACATATCTGCTTTTTCTGAAAATGGCAGATGAATATTCAAAACCACCGTATGACCGTAAACTCCCGATCCCGGAAAAATACAACTGGGAAAGCCTGGTCTCAAAAAAAGGCGCTGAACTGGAATCCCATTATACAGAACTGCTCCGTGAATTAAGTAAAGCCAGTGGCATCCTTGGACAGATATTTACAAAGTCTCAGAACAAGATACAGGACCCTGCCAAGCTCTATCGTATCATAGGCATGATCGATAAAGAAAACTGGAGCATGATGGGTGCTGACCTTAAAGGGAAAATCTATGAAGGTCTGCTGGAAAAAAATGCCGAGGATGTGAAAAGTGGGGCAGGTCAGTATTTTACTCCCCGTGTGCTAATCATGGCAATGGTTAAATGCATTCATCCTGAACCTGAAAAAACAATCTGCGACCCTGCATGTGGAACCGGTGGCTTTTTCCTTGCATCGTATGATTTTATCAGCAACCCGGAAAATTACAGTTTGGATAAAGAGCAAAAGGAATTTCTAAAAGACAAGACATTTTCAGGAAATGAGATTGTTGCAAGCGCAAGAAGAATGTGCCTCATGAATATGTTCCTTCATAACATTGGCGAGATTGATGGTGAATCTTACATATCATCAGTGGATTCACTCATATCCGATCCGGGCGACCGTTATGATTACGTGCTGACCAATCCTCCTTTCGGTAAAAAAAGCAGCATGACTTTTACCAATGAAGAAGGGAAACAGGAAAAAGAAGACCTTGTTTACAATCGCCAGGATTTCTGGGCAACTACTTCTAACAAGCAGTTGAACTTTTTACAGCATATCCATACTCTACTGAAATCAGACGGACGTGCTACAGTTGTCCTGCCTGATAATGTACTGTTTGAAGGAGGTGCCGGGGAGACAGTTCGTAAAAACATACTTGAAACAACAGATTTGCATACAGTTTTACGACTTCCGACAGGTATTTTTTACAAACAGGGTGTAAAAGCAAATGTGCTGTTCTTTGACAATAAGCCAGCAAGTAAAGACCCCTGGACAAAAGAGGTCTGGATTTATGATTTCCGTACCAATGTTCATTTTACGCTGAAAAAGAACCCCATGAAATTTGAAGACCTAAAGGATTTTATTAGCTGTTATAATCCTGAAAACAGACATGTGAGAACCGAAACATGGTCAGAAGACAATCCTAATGGACGCTGGAGAAAATTCTCTTATGGGGAAATAGTTTCACGAGATAAAACAAATCTTGACATTTTCTGGGTAAAAGATGAAAGTCTGGCTGATCTGGATAACTTACCTGACCCTGATATTCTGGCAAATGAGATTATTGAAAATGTGGAAGCCGGACTTGAAAGTTTTAGGGAAATAGTTGAAACGATAAATGGTGGGTAAGGTAATTAGTAGCAGTCACGATATACTCTATACAATATATCGCACCTACATATAGCGGTTTCACACCCCCACCCTCACAGAAACCATATCCCTCCAGGCAGCCCACCCACGCTCTCCCTGAACAACTCAGGCCACGCATCCTGGTCCACCCCCTCCTGCACATAAAAAGCACTTGCTCAGCACTCACCCCCAATCCCGCTGCACCCCGAACACAACCACACACCTATCCCGACAGCCACATCAATATTTACTCACACATCCGGATAACACCTACACCTCAATATCTTCAACATTAAATACTAACAAAAGAATGTACCACCCATGAACACGCCTGCCATTGAGACATTCAACCTGACCCGCAGATTTGATGACATAGTGGCAGTAGACAACATCAATATCCAGATAAACTATGGAGAACTATTCGGCCTGTTAGGACCAAACGGCGCAGGCAAGACCACACTCATCAACATGCTCTCCACCATGATAACACCAAGTAACGGCAGTGCACAAGTATGGGGGGCGGACATCACCAAACAACCCTCAGAGGTCAGGAAAAATATCGGCATGGTGTTCCAGGGTACCACCCTTGACGACAGGCTCACAGGCAAGGAAAACCTGGACCTCCACGGGCGGCTGTACGGCCTGCCAAAACAACTGCGAAAACAAAGGATCGCAGACGTATTGGAACTGGTCGAACTCGTTGACAAAGCCGATGTGATCGTAAAGACATACAGCGGCGGGATGATGAGACGCCTCGAAATAGCCAGGGGACTCATGCACCACCCAAAAGTACTGTTCCTTGATGAACCCACCCTTGGACTTGATCCCCAGACCCGCAACCATATATGGGACTACATACGGCAACTGAACAAGGAAAAAAACGTCACCATCATGCTGACAACACACTATATGGAAGAGGCCGACCACCTGTGCAACCGCATAGCCATAATCGACTTTGGCCAGGTAAAAGCCCTGGACACGCCAGAGAACCTGAAGAATGCACTGGGTGGGGATGTGATCATACTTACCGTGGAAACCGGGGAGCTTGCTTCAAGACTACTCGACCTTTACAACAAGAACGGTTCTGCAGGAAGCGTCCAGCAGAAGGACAGCAGCATATTTATTACTATCAAGGACGGGGCGGGGCGGATACCACATGTCTTGAAGATCGCATCTGATGCCGGTATCAACATCCTGTCCGTTGACCTGCACCGCCCCACACTGGACGATGTATTCCTATCCTACACAGGCAGGGCCATCAGGGAAGAAGAGACCAGCAGTGTTGACAGGATAAACTATAATCTCCAGGCAAGGAGGCGCTGATATGGCAGACCACGCGTCTGTTTTGTCTGAAAATATCGTCATTGCACTGAACACAGTATATACCATGTGGCTACGTGAAATGCTCAGGTTCAAGAGGTCAAAGAGCAGGATCATTGGCTCCCTGGCCACACCCCTGTTCTTCCTAGTAATCCTGGGTACAGCATTCAATTCATCATTTGAGATGCGCAGCGGCGGACAGACTAATATCGGTTTTTTAGCCCCCGGTATCATCGGTATGACCATCCTGTTCTCATCACTTATAGGAGGTGTCAGCATCATCTGGGATCGGGAATTCGGATTCTTAAAGGAAATACTCATTGCCCCGGTGCCCAGGTTCTTTGTGGCACTGGGAAAGGCACTGGGAGGTGTGACCACAGCTATGATACAGGGCACATTGATCATGCTGATAGCATTTATCATCGGGGTAGAATTCCAGTCCTATCTTGGGATGGCTGCCAGTGTGGGTGTGATGCTTCTCATAGGCCTTGGTTTTATAGGGCTGGGCATTGCCCTGGCCTCACAGACCGAGAGCCATGAAGGGTTCCAGATGATAATGACTTTCATCACCATGCCTGTACTACTGCTAAGCGGTGCATTTTTCAGGATAGGCGACCTGCCTTCATGGCTGAAAACGCTGGTCTATCTTGACCCGCTTACATATGGTATCATGGCACTGCGATATACCCTGATGGGCGAGACCGAGATTCCAATACACATTTGCATTGCAGTTTTATTCCTATTTGCTGCTGCCACCATCGGTCTGGGTGGTTACATGTTCCAAAAGGCAAAGGCCTGAAAAATATCGTCCTTAGAATTGGTTGAGGGTCAACTGGCGCCTCTTGCATTCCTCACCCGGTATCTCCACCGGATACACGCCTGTCAGGCAGCCAAGGCACAGGTCATCCGCGGGTATTCCGACAGCTTCCACCAGTCCTTCCACACTCACATATCCCAGGCTGTCAGCATTGATGACCGCTTCCACACCTGCCACGGTCTTATGGGCCGCTACCAGTTCTTCCCTGGTTGCCATATCGATACCGAGATAACAGGGTGACACAATAGGCGGGCTGCCTATACGCATATGCACCTCCTCAGCACCTGCCTTGCGCACCATATCCACAATACGCCGGGAAGTTGTACCCCTGACAATGCTGTCATCCAACAATATAACCTTCTTGCCTTCAAGATTCTGCCTGATGGTATTGAGCTTCAGCCTGACCGCAGTCTCCCGCATTTTCTGGTCCGGCATGATAAAGGTCCTGCCAATATACCTGTTCTTCATCAGGCCTTCTATATAATCAATACCCGATTTCTTACTGTACCCGATGGCGAAAGTTATACCGCTATCCGGGACCGGTGAAATAATATCGGCATCAATGGCATGTTCATCCAGCAGCCTCTCACCAATGCGTATCCTGGTCTGGTAGACAAGCTGTCCGTCAATAATCGAATCAGCGCGGGCAAAATAGATGTATTCGAACACACAATGGGCAGTGTTCTTTGTCTTGAACAAATGGTGGCTGGAATATCTCCCGTCCTTGAATATCAGGACCTCTCCGGGCCGTACATCACGAATAAGCTTACCGCCAATGGTATCAATAGCAGCACTTTCAGATGTGACCACATATCCCCCGTCCAACTCACCCAGACATAATGGTTTGAAACCAAGGGGATCCCTTACGACCACTAACGTATCATCCACAAGGATGGTAAGGCTGTATGAACCCACCAGTCTTTTCATGACTTCCTCGACCGCACCCAGAATATCAGTTTTAAGAAGTTCCTTGACCAGCAGGCGGGCTATAACTTCGGTATCCGATGAAGTGAGGAATACCTGACCTTCAGCCTCGAACTCTGCCACAAGGTCCGCACTATTGACCAGATTACCATTATGGGCTATGGCAATGGTCCGGTCCATGAAATTCACTATAAGGGGCTGGCTGTTTTCTATAGTGGAATCACCGGTTGTAGAATACCTTACATGCCCGATGCCCACAAAACCTTTCAGGTCGCTAAGGTTATACTTCTTAAAAACATCAGGCACAAGCCCCATACCTTTGAGGGTCCCGGCACTTTTACCATCATGAACCGTAATACCTGTAGATTCCTGGCCCCTATGCTGCAGGGCATATAATGCATAATAAATCGGTAATGCAGCGTTATCCGATTCCCTATCATTTAATGCGAGACCGACAATTCCACAGGATTCACGCAATAAGGTTCACCTGATAATTTGATTGTTAATAATGTAATTAGACAATGGAAAGTTCAGTCGCCATTTAATCCTGATTTCCTCTGCCATTTATAACTTCTCATACGAGTTGTTTTTTTGAATCCGCATGCAACACAAACCTTCTTATGAATATTCAATGAAACTCTGCCGCACCGCCTGCACTTGATATGGAGGCGCTTCTGCCTCTTTCCCATTGATGGAGTACCTTTCGACATATTATTCTACCTTTTATGATTATAATTTTTGATTATGACTGTATGATAATTACTGCTCAAGGGCAATTCCCTATGTGTCCAGAGTAAATATATATTGTGGAGATCACACCGGTCTATGGTGAGATATATACCACATTGTCACCCCTGATCACCACTGTACCCAGTGTTTTTTCGTTTTCGCTGTCTGATAATTCTTTTGCATTGTCCAGTACCAGGTTCATGTGAATATCATAACCTTCAAGTGTACCCCTGAAAATGCGTTCACCTTTTAATTTAATAATGACAGGCTTGCCCAGTGTATTATTTAGAATGTCAAGAGGTCTTTTCCCCATATTTATTGCTCCTCGTATTATAATCTGAGTTATACTTTATTTATCTCGTGTTTTAATTGCGTATTTCTTTTACATACAAGTGACATACCATTTTCATTGGTAAATGCGGATAATGTAACCATTTCCATATCCAATAGCATTGCAAAAGATTAAATGCCAAACTATGAATAGTGGTTCAAGTAGTTATACGCCTACTTAAAATTATCGAAGACTTCTAATGAAGACTTCTATCGAGGATTTTTTTTCGGGGATTTTTATCGAAATCCTCTATCGAAATCCTCTATCGAAATCTTCTATCGAATAATTAGGAATGCGATACGTGAAAGCAAAACCCAGGCATCAACTCCGGAAAAGCCAGCAAAAAGAAATGATCAATACGATCAGGAATATTCTTGAGGATGCCGACACTGTTATTGGAAATAAGCGCATTGAGTTAGCCCAGGCAGAGGATCAAAAACTGATACTTGTGGATGGAAAACCGCTCTTTTTCATTACAGATGGTGAGCCATTCTTTACTGTCCAGGGCGCATTGGAACTCCAACCTCTAAAAAGACTGGTAATAGTAGATGCAGGTGCCGTTTCATTTATTGCCAAAGGTGCGGATATCATGCGCCCGGGCATTGTCTCTGCCGATCCTGGTATTGATGAAGGGGATCTGGTCATAATTGTAGAGCAGACGCATGGTAAACCCCTGGCCATTGGCAGGGCGCTGGTGTCCGGTGAACAGATGATCGGGGATAGTGGAAAGGTCATCAAGACAATACATTATGTGGGTGACAGGATATGGAAGATCGAACTGTAACAGGGGTTCAATATGATGCTTTCAGTTGCAGGAAAACAAAAACATATATGTGATGGCAATCGTATAAGTTAGTTAGGTTATCCTGTTTAGATTATTATAAGGGTGAATATTAATGGCAGCACTCAAAGAACTATTTAAGGGCGCAGCGAAGTCCAAATCCAATGTTGATGAATATGTGGATCTTGATCTAAGTGATTATGAAGAGGTAATAGAGAACGAACCGGCAGAGATGTATATCCGTATTGCAGAGCTTAATAATTTGAATGAGTTACCTGACCTCAAGAAGGAAGTATATGATGGCAATCTGCTTCTCGTTGACATTTCTTTGTTAAAAAGGGACAAATTCAATCTCGACCGTGCTATCAAGGAACTTAAACAAGTAGTGGAAGATGTCCACGGTGATATTGCCGGTGTGGGTGAAGAGCAGGTGATCGTTGCTCCTATGGGTGTCAGGATCGACCGTTCCAAGATTTTCGGTGGCAAATAGTGAATAAGGACCCTGAACCTTTTATTACTAAAACCAACTGTCCGCTGTGCCAAAACTCCATTATAATTACTTGGCAGCCGGATAATATCCCGTTTTTTGGCGATGTTATACATACCTGCTCCCAATGTGACTGTGGGTTCAAGTATGCTGATACAATGATCTTAACCCAGCGCGAGCCTATGAGGTTCACCCTGGGAGTGGAATCACCCGGGGACCTGGATATAAGGGTGATACGCTCTATTTCCGGGACTATCAGGATTCCTGAACTGGGAATTAATATCGAACCCGGGCCTGCAAGTGAATCCTATGTATCAAATGTTGAAGGTGTGCTGTGCCGCATTGAGGATGTCGTGGGGATGGTGACACGATGGGAAGATGAGCCGCCCGGGAGTGTAAATAGGGCACATGAGATACTTGAGTTATTACGGCAGGTGAGGCTGGGTGAGCTTGGTATTACTATTATTATCGAGGATCCACTGGGTAATAGTGCAATAATATCTGATAAGGCCATAAGTGAGGTCATGATACCAGAAGAAGCAAAGGGTCTGAAAACCGGTGATATCATATTGGAAAAGGATGAACTGCCCAATCATTTTACGGAATAGAGTGCCAATTCAGTAGTTACCATTGGAAGGTGTCAATACACAGTGAACAAAACGAAGCAAAGAACTTAAGTATTTGATACAAAATATGTTATGATAAATATTCGCATTATTCTGAAAAATATATATAGCAATAAATGTAATCATTTACAGGGGAGTGTTAAAAATGAAATCGTTTGCAGTAATAAGGGCTGAGAGCAACATAAAGGTAAATGTAGCACTCAGGGACCTGGTCAGGTACGGTCATTTATCCTTTGATGATAGCCCGAAAAAACTGGACCCTGAAGAGGCAGATAAAGTATTGGAGGATGTAATGCACACCAACCTAAGGAAAAACTGCAATTCAGCTGCAGTAGTTCCCCTGGGAGACCATGCAAGTTCAGCCATTGGAAGATTAAAAAATATCCATCCCCCAGCCCATATTATAATAGTAAGCCCAAGGCATGATGTATTCTCATTACTTGCCAAGGACATTGACGAAATGCCTGAAATGGAATTGGGTGCCGGAAGCGATGAGGAATACCAGGATTTTTAATAAATCCTGAAATAGCAAATGCATCAATAATAATTAGAAAAGGTTGAGTTATATCCTTTTATTTTCGTTTAATTTTGACAATATCTCCAAGTGTTGTGCCCTGGAACCCGGTTCCATGCTCCATGGTGTCATGACTGACCCGTTCAGTGAGTTTGATCTCCAGGCTGCGTTCAAGTTTCTTTCGCAAATTATCTTCAGGTTTGATCTCAGAACGCTCGATCTTGCGTATCAGGGCTGCCTTTTCCTTGATATTCAGGCCGAGTTCCTCCAATGTCCATCCCTTTGTTTCCCTGGCCTCACGGATGATCTTGCTATAATCTGATACGATCTCATCATCCATATCATCAAAGGTTCGGCGTTTGGTTTTTCTTATAACGGGTTTGGGTGTAGTTGCAACGGGTGCAACCTTTCTTGGAACAGGGGTCCAACCCTGGGATGCCTTACCATACTGAGAACAACTGCCGCAAACATCAAGTTCTGTTCCTTCAACAACTACTTTCCTTGCAGATCCAATAATCTCTACGCCGCATATTTCACACTGCATTATAATTCAACCTTCGAAAAGGCTATATATCGTATGGACTTAAATATTGTTCGGAGATTAAATATGACAGGAATCATTGAAGAGGACAGTGTAAAAAGATTATCTGTCGACATTCCGCCAGAACTAAGAAACGATGATTTTTCACGATACCTTATTGATAGAATGCACCAGTTGGAAGAAAGAAATCATGTCCTGAGGGAGCAAAATCATAAGATCGAATCAGAGAAACGTTATGCTGAGTCCCAAAAAATAAAATTTGAACGGGATTTAAGATCACTTACCAGTGAACTGGAACGCTTGAAAACCTCACCTCTTATTGTGGGCACTATTGTTGAAGTTCTTGAAAACGGCAAACTAATAGTAAGGAGCAGTACCGGACCCCAGTTTGTGGTTGGCTTGTCAAAATTTATAAAAGGGTCTGACCTGGAACAAGGGGCCCAGGTGGCCCTGAACCAGCAAACTCTGGCAGTAGTGGGAGTGCTTCCTTCATCCTTAAGTGCCCTTCTCAAAGGTGTAGAGGTTATAGAAACGCCAGATGTGGATTATACACAAATCGGAGGACTTAATGACCAGATCAGGGAACTAAGGGAAGCTGTAGAACTGCCCCTTACCAAACCCGAAGCATTTACAAAGATAGGGATAGACCCACCCAATGGTGTATTGCTTTACGGCCCTCCCGGGACCGGGAAGACCATGCTTGCAAAGGCAGTGGCAAATCATACAAGTACCACTTTCCTGCGTATCGTTGGTTCCGAACTGGTCCAGAAATACATAGGAGAAGGTGCGCGCATGGTAAGGGAATTGTTCAAACTTGCCCAGGATAAGGCACCAAGCATAATTTTCATTGACGAACTGGATTCTATCGGGGCCAAGCGATATGATGGCGCCACAGCCGGTGATAGGGAGGTACAGCGTACCTTGATACAGTTATTGTCCGAGATGGATGGTTTTAATCCCAGGGGCGAGGTAAGGCTGCTGGCAGCCACAAACAGGCTGGATATCCTTGACCAGGCACTCTTGCGTCCGGGAAGGTTCGATAGGTTCATAGAAGTCTCTATGCCAGACCAGGAAGCCAGAGCAAAGATCCTGGATATACATACCCGGAATATGACCCTTTCGAAGACCATTGACTTTAATTATCTGGCTAAGATCGCTGATGGGGCCAACGGCTCTGAATTAAAGGCCATTGCCACAGAGGCAGGGATGTTTGCCATTCGAAAAGAGAAGGAACAGGTTGAGGTTGAAGATATGGAAAGTGCCATATCAAAGGTCTTGCTCAATAAAAATAGCTCAAGTACAGTTTCAGAAGGCATGTTTGTGTAAAAAATCATAATTTACCAAGTAATTTCCCTGTGTAGAATAAAGAGACTGTCACATTACATGTTGGTACTATCAAAATAACCGCAGATAAACGTGGATACGCTACCTGAAAATCTGCGTTCATCGGTGTTCATCTGCGGTTTTATAATATTCACCAACATATATTGTAACGGTCTCAGAATAAAGTAAAATATATAGCATTGAACGATAGATAAAGAGCAATATTTAACAAGAGTGTCGGTTCAGATAAGGGGAAAAATGAATGGATAATATCTTTTTTATTTTCGATGCAATTGATTTCATTGCCAGGCTGATGATCGTGGTAATCTTTTTCTTGATAGCTTCCACTATGAAAAAAATAGATCCTGATGTTATACGGTCCAGGTTATTCCTTGAATATGACCAGATTATTAAAGCTTTTAATATGATGTTTGTCGGCTCGATATTTTTCTTTATTGCAGCAGTAATTGAATATTTTATCAATCCCACACCAGGAGATGATATGATCCTTATTATGAAAATATCTCTCACTGTATTCCAGATTACTGTAATATATTTTATTTTCATATTGAACACAGCCATAAGTGCAGTTGGGAGACGTGGGATGTAATATGGCAACATTAAAGGAAAAGCTTGAAGAAATTTTAATCAAATTGGAATCATTGGGTGATATCAAGCTATCTGCCATCATCTCCCGTCATGGACTGTTAATGGTATCCAGGGCCACCCAGGATTCGGACTGTGAAGCCTTTGCAGCCCTGACAGCCACACTTCATATGTCTGCTGAGTCCACTATAAAGAGACTCAGCAGTGAAGCGCTTAATTCCATTATTGTGGAAACCGATGAGAACAGTCTGATCACCTATTCTGCCGGTCCCAATGCCCTGATTGTAGTAATGGCTAACAAAGAAGGGGGCTTGGGTCTTATTTTAACTGAGTTAAAAAAAGCTGCCGAAAGCGTGGAAAATCTGGTTTAACATCCTGTCGGCTATTTTCCCAACTGGGTCCCATCAAAGATTTTATCACGTAAAACTTATATCACTGATACGAATAGCCTATGAAAAACTTATATCAGGATATCCTTGAAAAGGATTCAAAGTATGTCTTCCAGAACTATACCCGCCAACCCATAGCCATTACCAGCGGACAGGGTGCATTGGTCCGGGATAGTCAGGGTAAGGATTATATAGATTGTGTTGCAGGGATTGCGGTCAACAATATCGGCCACTGTCATCCGGCCGTAGTGGAAGCAGTTAGCAGGCAGGTGTCAGAACTAATTCATGTTTCAAACTTATATTATACCCACCAGCAATCCGAACTGGCAGCCCGGCTTGTACCCAGGACAGGCATGGACCGTGTTTTTTTCTGCAATTCAGGAACAGAAGCTGTAGAAGGTGCGTTAAAACTTGCCCGCAGGGCCACCGGACGAACCGATTTTGTGGCGGCAGAACACAGTTTCCACGGCAGGACCATGGGTGCGTTGAGCGTGACCCACAAACCGCAGTACAGGGAGCCGTTCCAGCCTCTCATCCAGAAGGTGGAGTTTGTACCATACAACGATGTGGAGGCACTGAAAGGTGCCGTGAACAACGACACGGCCGCCCTGATACTGGAACCAATCCAGGGTGAAGGAGGTATCCGCGTTCCCGACGATGGTTACCTGCAAGCGGCAAGAGATATCTGCGAAGATGCCGGTGCACTGCTCATATTTGACGAGGTACAGACCGGCATGGGCCGGACCGGGAAGTGGTTCGCACGTGAACACTCAGGTGTAGTGCCCGATATCATGACAATGGCCAAGGCAATGGCAGGTGGATTACCCATGGGTGCACTGCTTGCAAAGGAGGAGACCGCTTCAAAGATGCAAAAAGGTGACCATGCAGCCACCTTTGGCGGCGGACCACTGTTATGTGCGGCTGCTCTTGCATCACTTAAAGTTATGGAAGATGAGGGATTGGTAGACAGGTCGGCCCGGATGGGACACTACTTAGTAGATAAGCTTGAAAAGCTTGAACTGGAAGTTGTCAGGGAGATCAGGGGAAAGGGATTGATGGTAGGTATGGAAATGGCAGTCAAATGCGGGCCCGTTGTTGACTATGCAAGGGAGAACGGTGTGCTGCTTAACTGTACGTCAGACTCTGTGCTACGATTCGTGCCGCCCCTGGTGATAACAACTGAGCAGATAGATAAAGTGATAGATGTTGTGGCGCAGGGCATTGAGAGGGTAGAATGACGCATGCCAAGGAATTCATAAAGTACTCCATCAAGGGAATAAAGAAATACGTCCCAGGCAGATCCATAGAGGAGATAGCGGTCGGCTACGGTATTGAACCTGGTAATATCATCAAACTGGGCTCGAATGAGAACCCGCTGGGTCCCTCACCCATGGCAGTCGAAGCTGTGCGTAACATGGCTGATACTATAAGCGTGTACCCTTCGGTAGACGCTGCCGAACTCAGGTGTGCTCTTGCAGACTACGTGGGTTATCCGGAAGATAATTTGGTTCTGGGTGCAGGTATGGATGGTGTGGTTGATACACTGATGCGACTCTTCGTGCAGCCCGGTACAGATGTCATTATCCCCACCCCCACTTTCTCATACTTCGAGATCGCTGTCAGGTCAGCAGGTGGGGTGCCGGTCTATGTGAAGCGGCTGCCCGATTACAGCGTGGATACTGACTCAGTGATTTTAGCACTCAGCGATTCCACACGTTTTATCTACCTTGTCTCACCCAATAACCCATCAGGCAACACTGTACCAGAAGCCGATGTCAGGAAGATCGTAGAATCCACCCGGGCGCTTGTGTTCCTTGACGAGGCCTATGTGGAGTTCGCAGACAGGAGCCTTACTGGCCTGGTGACTGAATATGATAATCTCATAGTGGGCCGTACCATGTCCAAGGCTATGGGACTTGCAGGTCTCAGGGTTGGTTACGCCGTGGTACCGCAGTGGATAACCAGGGAATATATGAAGGTGACCACTCCATTTGCCATAAGCAGGATATCTGTAGCAGCAGGACTGGCAGCCCTGCAGGACACTGATCACAGGAAAAGGACTATCGAGAATGTGCTAACAGGCAGGCAGTTTTTAAATGATGGATTATCTGGTCATTGCAGGGTATACCCTTCTGAAGCTAACTTCATTATGATCGATGTATCTCCAAAGAAGAGCAAAGATGTCACGGAGGCGCTATTGGGAAATGGCATCATCGTACGTGACTGCACATCATTCAGGGATGCGGGGGAAAGCCTGATAAGGATAACTGTAGGCACCCCTACCCAGAATATCAGGCTTGTGGACGCACTTACCCGTATATTGCAATCATGATAATTTCATTGACAGGCACTTTCCATGATAATCACATTGGCAGGCATACCTCATGATAATCACATTGACAGGCACCTCCCTATGATAATCACATTAACTGACACCCCCCTATGATAATCGCATTGACAGGCACTTCCCTATGATAATCGCATTGACTGGTACTCCATCATGATAATTGCATTGACTGGTACTCCCGGCACTGGTAAGACCACCATATGCCACATACTGGGTAAGAAGTACAGGATCATAGATATTAACCGGATGATAACTGATGAAGGACTGCATACCGGAAGGGATGAAATGCGCGGTTCCCTGGTGGCAGATATAGAAGCACTCCAGGGACGCCTGGATGAACTGGTAAAAGGTGAGACCGTAACAATAATCATTGAAGGACACTTATCCCACTACCTGGAAGGGAGCAATGCGGTCATTGTGCTACGGACCAGACCTGGCGTACTGGCCCATAGGCTTGAGGAAAGGGCATATTTCAAGGAAAAGGTCAGGGAAAATATGGAAGCTGAAGCACTGGATGTGATACTGGTTGAAACCACCCTTAAGCACGACATGGTCTATGAAGTAGAGACCACCACATCCTCACCCGAAGACGCTGCCATCCTGGTGGATTCGATAATTGAGCACTTGGCGGCAGGTAACTTTGAGCAGGTGGAAAGGTATCTGCCCGGCCGGTTCGACTGGAGCGAGGAGGTGTTCTGATGACCCTCAACACCTACAGGCCGTATATTAGCTTTATCCTGGAACCTTCAGCCTCAGCCCTTTCCCGCATGGGACTGACCCCAAACAACGTCTCTATGCTCTCGCTCATATTTGCACTGATGTCAGGTGTATCCTACTATTATTCTCCTGACAACCGGTTGTACCTTGCCGCAGCCCTGGTATTTGTTATACTGAATTCATTCACAGACGCCTTGGATGGCGTGATGGCACGCCAGAAGAACATCCAGTCGGACCGGGGCGACCTGCTGGACCATGTCATTGACAGGTATGCCGATACCTTAATCATCTGCGGCATATTTTTTGCAGGATATGCCCACTGGATGATAGGAGCGGCCGCCATCACAGGAGTGCTGATAACCAGCTACATGGGCACCCAGGCCCAGGCCGTAGGAGTAGGGCGGGACTACGGCGGTATCATGGGACGGGCAGACCGACTGGCACTTATAATTATGGTCACTGCTGCAAATGTTGTTTACCCTTTTGAGATATATTCTATGCAACTGCTGGGCTGGGTTATAGTGGTGATTGCAATCACGTCCCACTTTACGGCACTGCAGCGGTTTTTACGCATCTGGAGTGAGATGGAGCAAGAATAATTATCGAATTGGATACAATTACGTATATTCCGAATCGTTTTTTTTTTCATTCTCCCATCTTGATTCTACAAGGCGTCGATATTTATTCCCACCATTCACATTTGTTCTTTCAAATGACATAGTTACTAAAGAGGTCGAAATTCAGGTTCAAGTAACTGCTAACGTCACTAAGTAGTTTATTGCACTCACAACAATAGGGTTATAATACTGTAACAGATTATACTACTTTTATTATCTCAAACCGGAAGTGTTTAAAGGGGAAATAAATGATAACAAAAGTAGGAGTGGTCTCACGCTGCGATAAGCCCGGTGCTGTAGAAATAGTAGGGGATATTATTGAACATTTCAAAGAAAAACTGGACATCTATGTTGACCCGGGTACTGCCAGTGAGCTGGGCATTGAAGGCTTCCCAGTGGCCCGGATGCGCCAGCTTGGTGTGCAGATGGTGATAACCATCGGCGGGGACGGCACAGTGCTAAGAACAGTCCAGCACATGGATGACCCCCTGCCTGTTATTTCAATAAACTTAGGAACCCTGGGTTTTCTTGTGGATGTGGAAGCTGATGATGCACTCCATATCATAGATTCAGTCCTTTCCGGATTTGAAGTGGATGAGAGGTTCCGGATGGACATATGGATCAATGACATGAAACTTCCACCAGCTACTAACGAAGTGGTTATCATCACGGCCCACCCTGCCAAGATGCTTGCTTACAGGGTCTGGGTTGATGAACATAAAATTGAAGAACTGAGGGCTGACGGTTTGATCATAGCCACACCAACCGGTTCTACTGCTTATGCCATGAGCGCAGGTGGCCCCATTGTTGACCCAAAGGTAGATACCATAGTAGTTGTACCCCTGGCACCATTCAAGCTCTCTTCCAGGCCGTGGGCCGTACCCGGCCAGAGTACTATTAAGGTGGAACTGCTGCTGCCTGACAAAGAAGCAGAAGTGGTGGTGGACGGGCAGTTCTCACAGGTAATTTCTTCCAGTGACATCATCCGGATCAAAAAGGCAGCTACACCGGCCCGGTTCGTACGTATAAATGCCGACGGTTTCTACGATAAAGTAAAAAGCAAATTACATTGAATAAAACATTTGGATTTAAGTCCTGAGATAACATAAGAAGGGGCAGGTAAAAGCAATGATATTAGTGGTTTCAATTGGCGGGTCTGTGCTTACAAGCAATCTGGACCCTGAAAGGATCAGGAAATATGCCCGAAGTATACAAGCACTTGCAGAGGAACACACCACGTATATTGTCGTCGGTGGGGGCAGGATTGCCAGGGATTACATAACTGCTGGCAGGGACCTGGGTGCAAATGAAGTGGAATGCGACATTATCGGTATCGACATGACTCGAATTAATGCAAAACTTCTCATTGTTGCCTTGGGAAACAGTGCTTATCCTGTTCCCCTCACCAGCTACCAGGATGCCAGGAATGCGGCACTTTCAGGCAGGGTTGTGGTGATGGGAGGCCTGATACCAGGACAGACAACTGATGCGGTATCGGCTGTACTGGCCGAATATGTGGGGGCTGACCTGCTCATAAATGCCACTTCAGTGGATGGGGTATATACTGCTGATCCCAACCTTGACAGCAACGCAGAAAAGATATCTTCAATGACGCCTTCCCAGCTGGTTGATATTGTAATGAAGACTGACATGAGCGCAGGTTCTAACTCGCCCCTGGACCCGCTGGCAGCCAAGATCATCCAGCGGTGCGGGATCAAGACCTTTGTTATCGATGGCAGGGAGCCTGGGAACATCAATGAAGCTGCTGCCGGGCGCCATAACGGAACACTTATTTCCGTGAGCTCGGGCAGGTAACATGAGTCCCGGAATTGCGCCAAGTAAGATTGGTTTTTCTTGCAGGTCAGTTGTAGATGACCCGTTTGATTATGCCTTTGAACTTGAAGATATGGGTTTTTCAGGCTGGGAAATCGTCTGCGAGGGGAACCAGACCCTTCTTGGTGATAACCTGGAAAAAATATTAAACGTCATTGAGACGACCGGCCTTACCCTTACGATCCACCTTCCTTTCTCAGACCTTAACCTTGCAAGTTTAAATGAGAACATATGGGACGAAACCATTCACCAGATGACGGAAATAATCGAATTGTCGGCACCTTTTTCACGTCTGGCAGTGGTACATCCGGGACATCTTTCACCTTTGGGTATGCAGATGCCTGACCTTGCATGGGACCGCAACATCCAGGGTCTGCAGAGGTTATGTGATTTTGCAGCCGAACATGATGTGACCATTGGTGTGGAAAATATGGTCAATATGGATTTTATCTTTGGCAGGCAGGCAGAGGAAATGCTGGGTATGATCGAGTCGGTTGACCGTGATAACCTGGGCCTGACCTTTGATGTGGGGCATGCCAATACCAACGCAAGGGTAGATGAATTTCTTGATAAATGTCTTGACAAGGTTGTACATGTGCACCTGCATGATAACCATGGTACAAAAGACGAGCATCTGCCTGCCGGACAGGGGACTGTTGACTGGAAAAAAGTATGCCATGCGCTTCAACATTTTGATGTAAAGTTCATACTTGAATCACGGTCCATAGAGGAAGGAAAGACAAGTCTTGGGTATATTGCAGGCGATTCAAATTGCAGGTGAAATTACAGGCAATTGAAACGACACTGTATCATTTTCCAGTTATTTTCCAGACACGATTTACACGGATTGACGCTGATTTGGTGTTCATTTTCTGAACCGATGTACTGTACACGATTCGCGCACGTGTGGCAGATATCCAAGTACAGTTTTGTTACCATCTTTAATCCGCATCTGAGTACGGAGGATGTGTCCCGGTCCCAACGGTTCAACTGTCAGTCCCTTCTCTTCACATAGAGTGAAATTGCCACGCAGCGATCTGGAATACTTGAGTTATTCACATATACCAGGATTCGTCTGTGTGTAAATGCATCAGGCACACCCGTGCATCAACAGATTCCGCCTCCGATCCGGTCTTGCTTAAGTCTACATGCAGACTAATCGAGACCGCTCTTAAAGGATGCGATTCACGCCTTAGTTCAACCCAGGATTTTTTTTGGCTTCGCAAAACATGAATCTCTAATACGTTATGCCAAGCTATTTGTAATGGCTCCACATTCGAATAACTTTGACTACTTTTTCATCAACAAGAATTTGATACACTAACCGGTGTTGTCTATTTATACGCCGAGAATAGGCTCCCGATAAATCCCCCATTAGCTTTTCAAAAGATGGGGGTGTCTGATATGGATTTTTAATCAAGATATTCAACAATTTTTCAGTTTTCGATCGAAGGCCGGCAGCAGATAATTTTTTGGCGTCTTTTTGAACCTGGTTGGTGAATACGACTCGCCACATTACCAATCAAGTTTCCCAGTGCATTCCTCGATTGTGGTAGCTAATCCTTCCCGAATTGATTCTCGCATGCCAGGAATATTGAGCAGATAAAGGGTTTCCTGTATGGATTGCCAATCAGCCTCTGAAATAAGCACTGCACTCCCGCGCTTACCTGTTATGACAATTGGCTCGTGCGCCACCGCCGCTTCGTCAATTAGTCGATAAAACTTAGATCTTGCTTCAGTTGCTGTTAAGGTTGGCATTATTAACCTCGAATATATTACAGACATATCGAGGCATAATTTGAAGGAACCATGTCGCGATAGTTTTGAGAATTGTCGTTGATTTCTTTGATACCCTTTAGACTATCTATAGAACAATAATCTATAAATATATATCTTTTTCATAAGTTATCCATCATTCAATCCGTTGATATATGAATGGCATAATATTTTTCGTAACCGAATATGAAAAGCGGTGTGGCTGGAGCGTAATGGAAGCCACGCCTTCCATCAAAATGGCACAGTATAAGGTGCGCTGCGGTAGGCTTTGATGCTGATCGGAGTGAGAGCGCCTCAAGCATATCCACAGGGGATCGAGGTTGTGCAAAGCATTGGGCGCCCCCGCAGTTAGCGATGTATGCGACACTAAGTTTTTGTGTCTCTGTCGCATACAATCGAAGTTGTGCGGTTTTGCTGGTCCGCGGGGGTATGGGGTGATATCATAGAAACACGGGTAACCTGCTATGATCTCTCAGGAATCGGAGAGCGCATGAGAGAATGGGCGGCGCTCTCGTATGGCCCGCCCGCACACAGAGTACACGTGCGCAGTCTGTCACAGTGTTTGGCCGGGCTGAGCACGCTGATTCTCGCTCGCAGTGGGAGAGCAAAAGGGGCGATGGCGGCAGGACTAAGACCTATCTGCTATAAGGGAGTTTTAAAAAATCAAACCACCCGCTTCATCTAATTGCGAATTATTTAAATATTATTGTGTACACAATAATTGTTATGACAATAAAATCTGAGTTCATCAACAGAAAAGATGAACTGAAGTATCTTGAAGAGGAGTATAATAAACAGGACTTCAGGTTCATTTCAGTTGTCGGGCGGCGGCGGCTTGGGAAAACAAGGCTCATTCAGGAATTCATAACAAACAGGTCAAACTACAATTACTTCCTTGTGCCTGAGCTTAACGATATGGATACCCGGCTTGAGCTTTCAGGAAAATTCCATGAGAGCTTCGGACTGAGCTTCATCGGGACACCATCATGGAACGAAATATTCGAAAAGCTCTTCGTGCACTCTCAGAACAGGCAGATGATAGTGATATTTGATGAATTCCAGAGGTTTTTTAATATCAACAAAGGCATTTATTCATTGTTGCAGGAATTCATAGACCGATATGCAAAAGATTCAAAAATGTTTCTGATAGTTTCAGGCTCATCAATAGGCATGATGCACAAGATATTTGATCATGCATCCCCCCTGTACGGTAGAAGGACCGGGCAGCTTTATTTCCAGCCGTTTAACTTTTTTGCACTAAAAGAGTGGTTTCCTTCGTTTTCCATGAACAGGCTTGTTGAGATATATGCGATATACGGCGGCACTCCGAAATACCTCGAAGACGTTGAGAGCAGGGACGTCATGGCAAACATACAACGCATGCTGTCAAAAACAGGCATTCTCTACAACGAGCCCGAGATCCTGATAAAAACTGAGATATCAGACAGTTATAGCTACTTCAACATCTTAAAAAACATCTCAAAGGGTGTATCGAGATCGTCTGAAATTGCCGCTAGCTCCGGCTTAAAAACAACTTCGATCGACTATTATCTTAATGTCCTGATCAACGATATGGATATCCTGAAAAAAGAGATCCCGGTTACAGAACAGGAAAAAAGCAAAAAAAGTATCTACCTGATAAAAGACAATTTTTTTAGATTCTGGTTCAGGTACATATATCCAAACTATTCCGAGCTTGAGATAGGAAACACTTCACGTGTGATGGAAAAGATAACTGCGGAATTGAACACATATACAGGTAGATCGTTTGAAGATATAGCGCAGCAGTTTTTGATAGAACTGAACAGATCAAATAAACTCCCTTTTGTTTTTGGGAAGATCGGAAGGCAGTGGGGCAGGTTCAGGGGTGAGAAAGGGAAGAATACCTATGAGATCGATATTGTTGCTTTAAATGAAAATACAAAGGATATCCTGTTTTGTGAGTGCAAATGGGAGAACAAAAAGACGGATGCTGGTGTTTTAGAGGATCTGCAGAAGAGATCCGGATTCGTTAACTGGTATCCCGGGGAAAGAACAGAATATTTTGCAGTGATATCGAAAGCTGGTTTTACGCGCAGGGCAGAGAAGTTTGCAGAGCAGGAGGGGTTTTTGTTGTTTGATCTGGGAGATTTTGAAAATATTGCGGATACTGACTTTTGAACAGAGCGCAAGTGCTTTGAAAACCTGGGGCAGACCTTTGATGGGGGCATGCCAATACCAACGCAAGGGTAGATGAATTCCTTGATAAATGTCTTGACAGGGTTGTACATGTGCACCTGCATGATAACCATGGTAAAAAAGACGAGCATCTGCATGCCGGACAGGGGACTGTTGACTGGAAAAAAGTATGCCATGCGCTTCAACATCTTGATGTGAGGTTTATACTTGAATCACGGTCCATAGAGGAAGGCAAGGCAAGTCCTGGGTATATTACAGGTGATTGAAATTATGGGTGAAATTTCAGGCAATTGAAACGATACTATATCATTTAAGCGAACACCAATAAGTCTAATTCTCATTTAAATTCTGATTACGGATTTTTGTAATTCTTTCCAGCGTGTTCAGATCTATAAGCGTGACATCCTTGTCCATGATATCCTTTTCAAATCCACTCCTGCTGATAACCAGATGGTGTTCAATCCTGTTATCGGTTCCCCACTTAACATTTTTCGCTTTTTCCCGAAGAGTATTCAAAGTTTTTACTCCAACCAACTTGTTCGTATATTTAACTTCTCCGAACAAGATCTCCCCGGTATTTTCGTTAATTGCCACGATATCAATTTCTTCTCCCGCGCTCCACCAGCTTCCAATCCTGGTGAACTGCATTGGAATGAGATTCCTGTTTTCTTTAATAAGATCGGTCACGACGTACTCAAATACCAGACCCGAGTATCTCTGGAAATTAGTTTTGATTTCTTTGAGTACAAAATCCTCTTCACCCATTTCGATATATTCCATGTATGGAAAAATGAACCTGAAATAGAATCTGAAATAATTGTCTTTTATTCTGTAAATGCCTTTACGGGATTTGATATTCTCTGTAACAGGAACATGGCGCTCAATGATATCAAGGTCCTGAAGTGTTGAGAGATATTTGGCAACTACATCCTTTGTCAGGCCGGTATCATTCATTATTCTCCCTGCGGTGGTGTTCCCGAATGCTATCGAGCGTATAATCGAGAAATA
>Ga0255421_1019_pt1 | contig 46142 bp, 43 predicted proteins | sample ANMaggSSYBR02G10_FD_182637 | JGI IMG/M metagenome (GOLD analysis project Ga0255421, IMG submission 182637) | Sediment cell enrichment communities from methane seep in Santa Monica Basin, California, United Staets - ANME aggregate JGI... | ecosystem: Environmental > Aquatic > Marine > Cold seeps >... | reverse complement strand
TGTAGAGTTTAGACAATAAAGCTGAAATATTCAAAAAATGGGCTTTTCCGACAATCTCATGTATATTCTATAGAACGTTGGTGAGACCTTCCCAATTATCATCCATCTGGCGATCTTAGTGTTCCATAAACTCTGTTATCCGGGTGGAATGGTACCTGGATTTGAGTCCTGTCAGGTCCAGCAGGTTTTTCATAATGCCGTTGATGACATCAGAGCTGTGCAAGATCACACCTGCATCATGTCCGTTCATCTCATATGCTTTGTCACCTTCAGGGACATCAAACCTGCTTATATCCTCCCTGAACTCCTTGAGCCTCTCATTCCGGGATTCCCTTACATAAGAGCTGGTTTTTGGTGTTATCCCGACAAGGCTTAGTTCATACCTGAAACACGGCCGGTTCAACAGGCTTGTTAATATATATACTGCAACCGGGTACCTGTAACCTGGATCCACATCCTTTAAACTATTCTCCAGTATCCGGTAGATGTCTGTTTCCTGCCCCCTGTGATTATATGAATATACCTTTGAAGGGGGAATTTCTTGTTCTACAAGGTAACCAGTGTCATATAACGCCCTGAGGTATCCTGTAATGATCAACCTGTGCTGATCATATCCTTCTGATTTCAGTTCCCTGGATATGCTACTTATGGAAAGCTGGCGCTCCTTTAGCATATTTGTGATTACATTAAAGAATTTCTCAGACATGTATAATAGTTGATATTGGTAACAAACCTGATAAATACTTTGATAAATAACACCAAAACAACCATTTGTCACAGATGGACTACTGAGTGAATAAGAAAATATGGAACTGCATTATAGTTCTTGATCACAATATCAGTTGTATGAAATTGAGAAACTTATATAAGAATGTATAATTTTCTATATATATATATATTATTAGGAATCGCGAGAACAATTATCAGTGGTTTTTTTTGGTTTAGCGAAGTTTGGTTATTTTTGTGTGGTCATATATGGATATTCTACGCAGTGTGATGTCTACTTCTACATGTTTCTGACCAATTTTGATAATGTCTCCCACATGAACCTTATTATCAAAGTTCCAGAGAACTTTTACGCGATCACCAATTAAGATTTGTCTTCCCCTGGAATCTTTCATTATAGGACCACTTCCATTTATTGAATTATTTCCTAAACCCTTTACTATATCAGCAAATATTACGATTTCAATTTGATTAGTTATGTTAACAGTTTATAATTACTTTGTATTTAATGTTATGGGAAAGATATAAAAGAGGCCTTTAGATAAATAACTCAATCTGCTCTTTATCCTTATCCTGAATGACAAATACCCCACGTATGAGTTTACGATATGGGATATCATACAGGATACCACGTTTACGGTAGACGTATTTCCCATGATGTGTGCTGGTACACATGTCTGCCATATCCGGGAATGGAACCGATAAATAATCTTTGTGGGTAAGCGATGCAAGAACATGTTATTCTAGGAAGGATCATAGGTTTTTTCCCTTTAAGAGAATGAGGTTAAGAATTATCAGCATATTGCATCTTTATTAGCTGACTGGAGGTTACAGGGCAAAAATGATTTAGAAGAACCGGAGCAACTACTCTGGCAAAAATGGTGCATGAGCTAATCAAATACAAATCCTATACTGCATGATAATATGTCTCATTCTCTTTTCAATCATGAACAGGCCGGTGAGTTAGACTGGTAAAGGATATCATCAGGCTAACAAAGCTTAGTCCTACAGCGACAAAGAACACTGCTGTGAACCCGAACATGCCTGAGAGAGTGCCCCCAAGCAAAGGCCCTGTTATCATGGACAGGGCGATCACCGAATTAATATATCCAGCCGATGTAGCCTTATCCTTATTGCGCATGAGGAGCAGTTCAGTGGAACCCACAAACAGGAATGACCAGGATATGGCCACCAGGAACATACTGGGTATGATGTGGTAATAAATAGTGGCAGGAACCAGGGTGATAAATGCCAGTATAGACAACAGGTATCCAGCCTTTACTACAAGTTCCATGTTCCAGCCGTCCAACCGCCGCATTATTAAGAACTGGACTACTGGATTTATAGCAAATAGCAGTCCTATCCAGAACATATCTGCTCCCAGGCTGACCATATACAGCGGGAATATGGTCCAGCATCCAACTGCACCTGTATGCCTGATGAAGAACGGAAGATAAATACTCCAGTTATTTTTAATTGTGGAAAATGAAAAGTAATTCACTTTTATCTTATCCACTTGTACTTCAGGCATACGGACTGCGATGATGAAGGATAATATCACCATCAATGAACTGACAAGGAATATCAGGTCAAGGTCCCCTATCAACCCTGCCCCGAAAAACCCGAGCGCCCAGCCCAGGGCACCAAAGGAGCTAAATTTCCCAATGCTGCGCTTAAGCCCGTGTACATGCATGATAAAGGCTGCCGGATACATACCCACGCATATACCCAGCAATCCACGCAGCAGTGCAAGGCTCAATGGATCGTATGCGAATATCTGCAGGAAATAAGCTACGGCCGAGCATGCAAGTCCAAAAAGCAGTAGTTTTTTAATGTTCCATACATCTGCTGCTTTACTGAAAATGTAGGTTGAAAAGAACAAGCATGCACCGTACACACTCATTATAATGCCTACCTGAATGTAGGTTGCACCCATCTCCTCAGCCAGGTTGGGGATGAAAATAATGGACATCATCATGGATGCACTGGTAAAAAACTGGATTGAGTTAATCCTCATATCAGGGTGTAAATAGGAGGGGATATATTTCAAGATATGCAGCCAAATGCATCAGTTGTCTTGCATTGCAGCATCGTTTGTCCTGTGTTGCAATCAATTGTCCTGCGTTGAAGATATAAATAGTGTGATTTTGCAAACCAAAAACCTATATACTATATTCTCGTATGTGGATTCCTCTGATTCCACTGTGCGCCGATAGTGTAGTGGTTATCACCGTGGCTTGCCAAGCCATGAACTCGGGTTCGAATCCCGATCGGCGCATATGTGTTTTTTTATGTTGTAATCATCTAAGGCAAACCTTATAGAATATTGAAACAGTAACACAGATTACATGTCTCGAATACTCATCAAGGATGGTTATGTAATTACTATGGACGGCCCGCCGATTGAGGGAGGGTATGTCCTTATAGAGGATGATAGGGTAGCCTATGTAGGCCGTGAAGAGCAAAAAGCGGACCAAGTCATAAGTGCAAAGGGCTGTGCTGTTATGCCAGGGCTGGTAAATGCCCACACTCATGCTGCAATGACACTATTCAGGGGCTATGCAGATGATATGCCTCTGCAACAGTGGCTGGAAGAACATATCTGGCCGGTAGAGGCTCATCTTACGGATAATGATGTGTATACCGGAACAATGCTGGCATGCCTGGAAATGATACGTTCAGGTACCACAGCTTTTGCTGATATGTATTTCCACATGGACCATGCGGCCAGGGCAGTGGATGAATCAGGCATACGTGGATCCTTATCTTATGGTATGATAGAACTGTTTGATGAAGCTAGGGCAGAGACCGAATTACAGGAAGGGGGACGGTTTGTGAGACAATGGAACAATGCCGCCGATGGTAGAATTACTACTATGTACGGGCCCCATGCACCCAATACCTGCAGCCGGGAGTTCCTGTCAAAGGTCAAGGAGCAAGCTGCTTACGATAATGCCCGCATCCATATACATATGCTGGAGACCGAGGCCGAACTGAACCAGATGAAGGAACAATATGGAATGTGCAGTGTGAACATGCTGGATGAGATCGGATTCCTGGGACCTGATGTGCTTGCTGCCCATTGTATATGGTTATCTGCAGGAGATATGGATATCATGGCAGAAAAGAATGTCAATGCAATACACTGCCCTGTAAGCAATATGAAGCTGGCATCAGGGATCGCTCCGGTACCTGAACTGTTAAGCAGGGGCGTGAATGTTGCACTGGGTACGGACGGATGTGCCTCTAATAACAGCCTGGACATGTTCGGAGAGATGAAGACTGCAGCCCTGCTGCATAAGGTAAATGCAATGGACCCAACTGCCATGCCGGCAGGAGAGGTATTGAAGATGGGTACGTCCAATGGTGCAAAGGCACTGGGCATTCCTGCCGGGATATTAAGGCAGGGTATGGCAGCAGATATTATATTAGTAGATATGCACACACCAGGCTTAACCCCGGTCCATGAACCAATATCGCATCTAATATATGCTGCAAGGGGTTCGGATGTGAAGACCACCATCGTAAACGGACAGGTGTTGATGGAAGATGGTATAGTCCTGTCAATAGACCAGGAAAAGGTAATAGAGCAAGCTTCCATTGCGGCAAGTAGACTTGCTGATAAAGCCAAAGCTAATTGATATTTCTATTTACGGAGTTAATTGAATGACAGAAGATATGATCGAATCAGGTAACATGAAGATTGAATGGGCAAGGAATCACATGCCGGTTTTGGCCCATGTCAGGGAAGAATTCATAGCAGGACAGCCTCTTGCCGGCCACACTGTGGGAATGGCGCTGCATGTTGAGGCAAAGACCGCGGTGCTGGTGGAAACCCTGGCAGCCGGGGGTGCACAAGTGGCAATTTGCGGCTGTAACCCTTTAAGCACACAGGATGATGTGGCACAGGCCCTGGATACCAGGAATAATATCAGGTGCTATGCTATCCATGCCTGTTCCAATGACGAATATTATACTGCTATTGATGCGGTACTTGATCACAAGCCCGACATTACCATAGATGACGGTGGGGACTTGATCTTTAAACTTCACACAGAAAGACAGGACATGATGCAAGATATCCTGGGTGCATGTGAAGAGACCACTACCGGTGTACACAGGCTCAAGTCCATGGAACGGGATGGGGCACTGAAGATACCAGTGATAGCCGTAAACGATGCCTTGACCAAGTTCCTGTTCGACAACCGCTATGGTACCGGCCAGTCAAGCTGGGATGGTATAATACGTACCACAAACCTGCTGGTCGCTGGTAAGAACGTGGTCATAGCAGGATATGGATGGTGTGGTCGTGGAACAGCAATGCGGGCAGTGGGTCTGGGAGCTAATGTCATTGTGACCGAGATCGATCCGATACGTGCACTGGAGGCCAGGATGGATGGTTACCGGGTAATGCCAATGATCGAAGCAGCAGCCATTGGTGAGATATTTGTCACCACTACCGGTAATGTGGATATACTTACAAGGGAACACTTCGAGGTGATGACAGACGGGGCAATACTTGCCAATGCAGGTCATTTTAATGTGGAGATCAACCTCGATGAGTTAAAGGCCATGGCAACATCAACAAAAAAAGCACGTAACAACATCATGGAATACAACATAAACGGGCGTCGCATCAATGTGCTGGCAGACGGTAGGCTGGTAAATCTTGCAGCCGGGGACGGGCACCCTGCCGAAGTCATGGATATGAGCTTTGCCAACCAGGCCATGTGTGTGGAACATATAGCTACTCACAAGCTTACGCCCGGGGTTCATCCTGTGCCACAACATATCGACATGAAGGTGGCAGGTTTGAAACTTGAGGCTATGGGGATAAGTATCGACAAGATAAAACCCCATCAATTCGAATATATGGAAGGGTGGGAAACAGGCACATAACCGACCTATTAACATGGCAGAGGTCATGTGATATTTTTCAATTTCACATTAAGGATATCTACTATAAAATCCGTTTTACTTTTTAAGCAAATTGATTAAATTTATGCTATCCTATACCTTTAAACTAGTTCACTGCATATAAATTTAGAAACATTTATATGGGGTTTTGGTAATCAATTATAAACTAGTCAAAATGCTAGTTTTAGGATATGACTGTTAGTGTAATTAAGTTATTTGTTATGAATAATTTAATTTCATCAGTAATCATTATAAAAAGTATAGGAGGATGAATAATAGGATGACTGATCCAATAATTATCGATATGGGAATTGTTGCGTTGACGGGAGCTCTTGCTACCATTGGTGGTGCGGCCGAGGATCTGGAATCAGATGTCGGTTCACAGAGTAATCCGAACTCCCAGGTGCAGTTAGCTGCTCAAATGGACTTTCCCCATCGAATATTTAATAAAGCTATCTCAGGCGAGCCCCCGGCATATGGTCTGTGGTGTGCATCATCTGCTGTAGTAGCCGCTGTATTACTTGAAAGTATGTCAGTTTTTTTTGCTCTTGCAATCGGCTCCTTAGTTGGTGCAATACTACTTGGTATGTTCTCGGTAACAGCTCATTTGGGACGTACAGCCAGTCAGAGCCGGTTTAAACAACCGGTCTATATGGACATGGTAATAGGACATGTTCCTGCTATCATGGCACATGGATATATAGCAGTATTCTGTATAATATCTTTTTCATATATTATGAATACTATTATGGGACACCCCTTCCCACTGCCGCTTTTGGCATTATTCTGGGGTGTGACCGCTGGTGCAATAGGCTCATCAACAGGTGATGTTCACTACGGTGCAGAGCGAGAGTTCCAGAACCAGCCATATGGCTGTGGTTTGAATGCTGCTTTTTCAGGAAATATTGTTCGCAGAGCCGAAGCAGGCCTGCGTAATGGTATGGATAATGTATGGGCATGTGCCAAGTTCGGAGGACCTGTTACAGGACTTGCACTTGGGCTTACGGTATTTCTCGATAACTGGAGATCGACAATATTCACAGGTGCTAACGCCGAGTGGTTTGCGATCATTGCAGGATTAATAATCGTTGTGGTATTAATACTCTTAAACAGGATTGTTGAAGTAGACGGAAGAAATGCATACGGACCGTACAAGGACGAAGAAGAAGGAGGCGCAACGGCATGACTGATTTTATAAGCCTTTTTGATCCGATATCAATCGTACTTATTACGATCGGAGGCATATTAATAGGAATGGGTGTTCATTTCATACCTGTGGGCGGCGCTCCGGCAGCTATGGCCCAGGCAACAGGTGTCGGAACAGGTACGGTGCAGTTAGCTGCAGGTGCCGGTCTGACCGGTCTTATCAGTGCCGGATTCATGTATCATATGCTGGGTAATGACGGACTTACAAACATTGAACTTATTCAGGTAATGGTTTCCGGTGCCGTTGGTGCTATGATCATGATCGCAGTTACTATGTTCATAGGTCAGTTAGTATATGTCTACTGCGTAGGCGTTCCACCTGTATCTGCAAAGGTTAATAAGGATCCGATAACCGGGGATATCCAGGATATCTACGTATCAAAAGGTACGGAAGGTCATGGAATTCCTACAGTGAGCTTTGTGAGCGGAGTCATAGGCGGACTACTTGGTGGAATGGGCGGATCGCTCATCTATGCCATATTGATGAATGCAGGATATCCTGAACAAATTCAAACTAGTTTAGGTCCTAACCCTGAGATCGTTGCTCTTGCTGGTATATTTTCTGCAGGTGTATTCTATGTGAATGCAGTGGTAGCCTCATATAACATCGGTGGTACTATCGAAGGGTTCCACGACCCTAAATTTAAAAGAGTACCTAAAGCTATAATATGTTGTTTGATCGCTTCACTATTGTGTGCTGCGATAGCTGTTCCAATCATGGGAGGTCTTATATAATGTCAGCAGTAGAAGGAGGACCGGCAGGCGGAGGTATCTCTGCAACTAATGTAGCTATTTTAGGAATAGTAGGCGGACTGGTCGGAATATATCTTGCCAGTATATTGAACGATATAACTACTACTACATATTTCTCGTTCTTTGGCGGGATAGGTGCAATATTAGCAGGAGTATGGGGAGCTGATGCAGTACGCAGAGTATGCAGTTATGGTCTTGGTACAGGTGTACCGTCCATTGGCATGGTTGCTCTGGGTATGGGTATTGTAGCTGCCATATTCGGATTAGCACTTTGTTATGTAATCAATATACCAGTAGTATTAGGACCTATAATTGCATTTATTGTAGCAGCTATTATTGGCCTGATCATGGGTACTATGGCAAACAAGATATTGAATATGAACATACCGATCATGGAAAGATGCATGGTTGAAATTGCAGGTGCAGGCTGTCTTGTGATGATAGCTCTATGCGTAACCATTTCAGGAACCTTAGTTTTCGAGAGTCATGTCGCAACTGATATTACTATCCTTACAAGTGTTATCCAGACCGGTTTTATCGCACTGATCTTTATTGGCGGTGCAATGATAATACTGCATCCTTTCAATGCCTGTCTTGGTCCTGATGAATCACAGGACAGGACGCTATATGTCGGTGTTGAAAAAGGAGGAATAATTATGGCACTCTCGGGAGTTGCTTCACTTATGGTGATAGGTGTAATTCCGGCGGCGTTGACCATTGTAATTGGTCTTCTCATATGGATTGTTTACTTTACGAAGTTTATTAATCTAACGAAAAGAGATGCACATAAGGTCATTGGAACAGGTCTGCTTCCGACAGAGGAGGAATTGCAATGAGTCATATAAGAGTTGCACCTGAGATTCACCTGGTCTTAGAACCAATGTCAGGTATCATGGCAGAAGAACGCGATGATGTACTGGAATATTCTCTTGATGAGATCAATACACTGGTGGATGAACTGGATAAAATAGCAGATGATATGATGAATTCCCTGGGACCTGATGAAGAATTCCTAACCAGCTTCCCTGGTCGTAAGAACGCTGCCAGGACAGCAGGTGTATGGACAAATATTTTCTACGGTTTTATCGGAGGATGTATCCTTATGTTCATGGTAACAATAATGATGGCGTTACAAGGAGGGATCTGAAATGGCTGATAAAAAAGAACCAGCTGAAGGATGGCCTATCCTAAAAGGTGAATATGAAATTGGCGACCCTAATAGTCCGGTTGCTGTGGCTACTCTGGGATCACATCTATCAGGTGGACCCCATCTTGCAGCAGGAGCATCTATTACAGGACCATGTAAGACAGAGAATATTGGGATCGAGAAGCTTGTTGCCAATATCATTTCAAATCCTAATATCAGGTTTTTACTTGTTACCGGTTCCGAGGTCAAAGGTCACCTTACCGGTGATGCTATATTGAAAATACATGCCAACGGAACTCAAGAGAACAGGATCGTTGGTGCTGTAGGAGCTATTCCATATATAGAGAACCTGAGTGAGGAAAATATTGCCAGGTTCCAGGAACAGGTGGAAGCCGTCGATCTGATAGGTACGGAAGATGACGCTCAGATCACTTCCAAGATCAAGGAACTGGCAGGTAAAGACCCTGGTGCTCTGGATGTAGAGCCAATGGCTGTTGTGCTATCCGAAGAAGGAGAAGAAGGAGAAGAATTCGAGGGCATAAGACCAATGGCTGCCGAGGTTGCCATGATACAGGCTAGAACACGAATGATCCAGACCAATATCGCTGATATTGGTAATCTGAATAAGTTCGCGTCCGGTGTGTATGTGGGCAAGATCGAAGGTGCCATGATCGGAATAGTACTATCTCTTGGATTATTGGGACTGCTGATTCTCGGAGGAGGTGTATAGATATGGCTGATAAAGAAAAGGTTGAAGAAACTACGGAAGCAGTAGCTGAAGAAAAGGTTGAAGAAACCACAGAAGCAGCAACTGAAGAAAAAGTTGAAGAAACCACGGAAGAAGAGGTGCATGTAGATGATTATGTATATGACCAGGGTGTACCTATGGTGGTCAATCCGCCCGCGATAGCTATATTTGAAAAACTTCTTGAAGATATGAAATATAGAGGCCAGCTTATTGCCAGAAACCAGAAACTGGATTCGGGAGTAACCGTAAGTGGCTTTAAGGGCGTTATACTCGGATTTCTATTTGCGGTCATTATGATAGGACTGCCTATTGTTCTTGCAAGGAGGGATCTAATATGACTGAAAAAGTTCCGGAAGTTATTGTAGACCCGTCTGACTACCAGGAAGTTCTTAAGAAACTGGATCTTGTTGAGGAGAAAGTTGAATTCACTCACAGTGAGATGCAGCAAAAGATCGGAACGAAGATGGGCAGGGATATTGGTATACTATATGGCCTTTGTATCGGACTAATGATCGTCGTGATATATCTGCTATTAGCTATCAACATGAATGAAACAGATTTATTAATAATAATGAAGAGTATTTTTCAACTTTGAGGTGATAATAGATGTTTAGATATGATAAAGAACAGCAGGTCTTTGAGTTTGGCGGTGTCAAAATGGGCGGACAGCCCGGACAGTATCCGACTGTTCTCATCAGTACCATGTTCTATGGCAAGCATAAGATCGTAAGTGATGAAGATAAGGGTATCTTTGATAAGAATGCAGCAGATACCCTATGGCATACGCAGCAGGAAATGGGTGACATGACAGGTCTGCCTTATATCAACCAGATCGTAGGTGAAACACCTGAAGCTATTAAGAAGTTCATTGACTGGTTCGTTGAGATCGATGATAAAACCGCATTTCTTATAGATTCATCAGCAGGTGATGTAAGAGCAGTAGCTGCTGAGTATTGTACTGAAATAGGCGTAGCGGATAGAGCCATACACAACTCTATCAATGCCAGTGTAGAAGAAGCAGAGATAGAGGCTGTAACAAACAGCGCTGTGGATGCTGCCATTGTACTGGCATTCAATGCTACTGATCCCACAGTAAAAGGTAAGATGGATATCCTTGAAATTGGCGGTTCAGGCCAGGCAAAAGGTATGCTGGAAATAGCTAAGGAATGTGGCATTACACGCCCGATCGTTGATGTGGCTGCCATGCCTCCTGGTTCTGGTGCCGGTGCTACTATACGGTCTATCATGGCTGTCAAAGGACATTTGGGACTTCCTACCGGCGGCGGTTTCCATAACATGGCATCTGCATGGGACTGGCTTAAGAAGTTCAAGAAAGAACATAAGGAAGCCTATATGCCCACTGATATTGGGACAAACCTGGTATCCCAGGTCGTAGGTGCGGACTGCCTGCTATACGGTCCTATTGAAAATGTGACTTCAGTATTCCCGGCTGTCGCATTAGTGGACATTATGCTGGGTGAGACTGCAAAAGATCTTGGTATGGAAATAATGGATCCAAACCATCCGATCAATAAACTGGTGTGAAAACATCAGTTTGTTTTTTCTTTTTGTGTATAATCTATAAGATTGTGTACTCAAGTAACTGTGAGCGTAAGTGAACAGTTTCTTTTTTTCTTTTTTTTACTTCTGCTGTTTTTTAACGTATAGGAAAGTATATACTTTCCTGCAGGCTATAGAAAATAAGGAATAAAGTGAGCATTTTCTTGATATACATAAAGTATAACTTATTGTACTCCAAGTAAATCCGACAGAAGGGAGGATTTTCTTGACACTGGCGTTCCAGGCCACAGGAAGTTTTTATTTATATTCCGCACTATCTACAACTATATTCGATTGACAGTTATGCAAGTTTCGTTACTCTCCTAATACGTGGTTATAAAATGACAAGTGCAATGGAAATATATCAATTACTGCCAAAAACAAATTGCAAGAAATGCAATGAATCCACCTGCATGGCATTTGCCGTAGCATTACTTTCGCGCACCAAACAGTACACCGAATGCCCGCCGCTAATGGAAGAAGATAAATACATCGACTCAAGGCAGAAACTGGAAAATATATTAAAACCTATGGAAGGTGCAGAGGAGACCGGCCTCATTATACATGAAGAACTCTGCTCAGGTTGCGGTAACTGTGTAGTCGCTTGCCCAGTAAATGTTGCCAATGACCCTCACGGTTCCGGCAAGGGTTTTGGACCGACAAATGGAAAGGTCATTTTCAGAGTCGAAAACGGAAAGGTAAAAGCTGCCAATATAGAGGAATGCAGGCGTTTTGGTAAGGACAGGATACTATGCAGGGCATGCATAGACCCGTGCCCGACCGAGGCTATTGAGTTCGTATGAGGTAGATGGGAATGACTGAACCAATTACATGGACCTGCACCGGATGCGCCTTGTTATGTGAAGATATTCTGGTATATATCAAAGATAACAGGATTGAGAAGGTGGAACATGCCTGCCTTAAGGGCAAAGCCAGGGTATATGGGTGTAAACATGCTGCCACGTCCACAGTAGATCAAAAGGAAGTTGATGTAAATAATGCTATTAGCCAGGCGGCGGAGATACTTGAAAAGGCCAAGAATCCGTTGCTTTACGGCTGGAGTAATTCCACTTCAGAGGCCCAGGTTGCAGGTATAGAACTGGCACAGACCCTGGGTGCCTGCATAGATTCCACTTCATCCTTCTGCCAGGGTATTACTATTAACGAGATAATAAACGGCAGCGTCCCTTCCTGCACCCTGGAAGATGTTAGGGAAAAGGCAGATGTTTTAATCTACTGGGGTGCTGATCCCATGAGTTCTCATCCCCGCCACCTTTCCAGGTATTCATATTTTCCAAGAGGTGAGTTGAGGCAGCGGGGATATGAAGAAGACAGGACAGCCATCTGCATTGATGTTACGCAGTCCAGGACCGCAAAGATATCTAAAGATATGTTCTTTTGCATCCCGCCCGGTGGTGATGCTGAGTTCATGCGGGCATTGATGGATGGGTTGGCCGGTCGTGTACCTAAGTTATCCTTTGATTTTGATATTAAACGCATCCTGGAACTGGCAGCTGTATTAAAAAAAGCAGAATTCGGGGTAATTTTTGCTGGATTGGGGCTGGTTTATTCCATTAAAGAAGAATTTGATCTCATTTCAGAATTTATGAGCACATTGAACCGGCTCTCAAACTTTTTCCTTATCCCAATGGCAGGTCATTTTAATATGCGGGGTTTTAATCACAATCTGCATGAGGAAACAGGATATATTCACAGGGTCGGGTTCACAAAAAATGGTCCGGTATCCAGTGTTGAATATTCCGTATTAGAGCAGTTGAAGCACGGTGCCGATGCCGTAATGGTTGTTGGTTCTGACCCACTGGCAAGCTTACCCTTATCCATTTCCAGGCGGTTGAAGGATATTCCGTTAATACTGGTGGACCCATGTTCAAACCTGACCACCAGGGTAGCGGATGTGACAATTCCATGTGGGGTCTCTGGTATAGAAGTGGGTGGAACTGCCACCAGGTTGGACGGCAAGAAAATGGACATTTCTCCCCTTATCCAGGGAGATGGATTGTCTGATGAAATGATAGTAAGACGTATCATAGAGGAGGTGAGCTGATGGCGCTGGATGTTAGTAAGTTCATCAAGGCCCCGGAATACGATATCAAGATCATAACCCGCAGGGACGTGTTCCAGGCCAGTATATGTGAAGAGGACCGTTTTAGTGATGAATGCCTGGAGCTGTCTGCTTTGATAGTGCTGGACGCTGCCGAAATGAAGCGTATGGGTATTCAGGACGGGGCAAACGTCAGGCTCACATCAATATGGGGCAGTGTTGTGGTCAGGGCCAGGGCATCACCCAGGGAAGAACAAAAAGGTCTGGGATTTATGGTTAATGGGCCGTGGGTTAATGCATTGGTTTCAGATGAAACGCCCGACGGGATACCGGTATTTAAGGATATTGAGGCAAAAATTACAATATCGAAAGATGGAATGACCGGTATTCTGGAACTTCTTTTATTATGAAATGCACAGATGGACAATAGATCTTGCTCTTGCAATCTAAATGAATTTTAATATGCATATATATATGCATGAAGTGATGAAAAAATATAAAAAAAATAGGCTCAATCAGGGTTGAGCCAGGGCATCATAGCGCGCAGTTTCTTGCCCACTACTTCAACGGGATGCTCATTCTCCATGCGCTCCATGGCCTTAAGCACAGGACTGTTAGCCTTGCCCTCAAGCACGAACTCTTTGGCAAACTCGCCGCTCTGTATCCTGTACAGTGCCTCTTGCATTGCATCCCGCGACTCCTCATTTATGATCATAGGACCTACTGTCATACCGCCATATTCTGCAGTATTTGACACAGAATCCCACATATTGGCAAGCCCGCCTTCATGGATCAGGTCAACGATAAGCTTCAATTCATGCAATGTCTCGAAATAAGCTATCTCGGGCTGGTATCCCGCATCCACCAGTGTCTCAAAGGAAGCCTTGATCATGCTGACCACACCGCCGCACAGGTCTACCTGCTCACCGAACAGGTCGGTCTCGGTCTCTTCAAGGAACGTAGTCTCGATCACACCCGCCCTTGTGCAACCTATGCCACAGGCATAAGCCAGTCCGATCTGCCTGGCATTCCCGGTAGCATCCTGATGTACAGCAAGCAGGCCGGGTACACCATTACCTTCCACATATGTCCGCCTGACCAGGTGCCCCGGACTCTTTGGAGCCACCATGAACACATCCACATCTGCCGGCGGGACAATCTGGTTGAAATGTATGTTGAACCCATGTGAGAACGAAAGCGCATTTCCAGGTTTTAGATTGGCTGCGATATCATCCGCATATATAGATGCAGCAATCTCATCTGGCACCAACATCTGGACAATATCAGCCTCTGCAGCCGCTTCTGCCACAGTCTTGACATTCAGGCCGTCAGCTTCGGCCTTTGTCCATGAACTGCTGTCTTTCCTTAATCCAACCACTACATTAATACCTGAATCGTGCAGGTTCTGTGCCTGAGCATGGCCCTGGCTACCATATCCGATAACAGCAATAGTCTTTCCTTTGAGCACGCCGAGGTCGGCATCCGAATCATAATACATCTTCACCATATATTCTATCTCCTGTATCTGAAATTATACATAAATTACTATTTTGAATGATAATTATTTCCCTGGTTTTACCGTCTTAGCACCGCGGTTCATGGCAATTGTACCTGTACGGACAACTTCCAGGATCCCGAAACCCCGCAGGAGTTTCTCAATTGCATCAATCTTATCATTTGTTCCGGTGACTCCAACTATCAGGCTCTTTACACCGACATCTACGATCTGGGCCCTGAATACATCTACTATCTGCATAACCTCTGAACGGTTGCCTTTATCGACCTTGACCTTGAAAAATGCAAGTTCCCGCTCAATGGTCTCGCCGGGTTCAAAATCATTGACCCTGATAACATCAATGAGCTTATTCAACTGCTTGATCACCTGTTCAAGTACATGGTCATCACCTGATACGACAATAGTCATTCTTGATATATCAGGATTGTCCGTTACTCCAACTGCAAGGCTTTCTATATTAAAACCCCTGCGGCTGAATAATCCTGCCACTCTTGTTAAGACCCCGGATTTGTTTTCCACAAGTATTGCAAGTGTGTGTTTCAATTTCAGGCCTCCAGGTCAAGTATTTCATTTATGGCTGCCCCGGCTGGTACCATGGGCGACACATTCTCTTCCCGCTCAACTACAAAGTCTATTACAGTTGGCCGACCCGAATCAACGGCTTCGTTTAATGCCGGTCCCACCTCTTCTGGTTTAGTAACCCTGAGACCAAGCGCACCATAAGCCTCTGCCAGCTTGACAAAGTCAACACTATCATCAATACTGGTAAATGAATACCTCTTATCAAAGAACAGATCCTGCCACTGCCTGACCATGCCCAGAAATCCGTTGTTCAGGATAGCGACTATGACCGGTATATCGTTCTTCACCACTGTGGCAAGTTCCTGGCTGTTCATCTGGAAGGAACCATCCCCTGCGATGTCAAAGACTACTTTATCAGGGCACCCCTTCTTGGCACCCATGGCAGCCGGGAAACCGAATCCCATTGTTCCGAGCCCACCCGATGATATGAAAGTCCTCGGCTGGGAATATTTGAAGTATTGGGCAGCCCACATCTGGTTCTGGCCAACCTCTGTTACTATGATGCTATCTGGATATAATTCATTTATCTGCTCAACAATATACTGAGGTTTCAATGTCTCACCCATAAGATACTTCAGTGGGTATTGCTGTTTCCACTTCTCTACCTTCTTGATCCACTGGGCGGTTGAGGATTTGCTTTTTTTTAATTCATTAATAAATTCCACAAGCATCTTTATTATGGATCTTGCATTGCCCACGATTGGTATGTCCACACGTACATTCTTACTTATCTCGGCTGGGTCTATATCTATATGAATTATCCTGGCATTGGGAGCAAATGAATCTACCTTGCCAGTAACTCTGTCATCAAACCTGACACCTATAGCTATCAGCAGGTCAGATTCCTGGATCGCAAAGTTGGCATATTTTGTACCATGCATTCCCGGCATACCTACACATAATGGATGGGAATCAGGAAAAGCACCTTTGGCCATGAGTGTGGTGGTCACAGGTGCATTGATGGTCTCTGCCAGTTCAAGTAATTCCTTGCTGGCATTTGATGAGATTATACCTCCACCAATGTACAGGACAGGACGCCTGGCTTCTATAATGGCTTCAGCGCCACGTTTTATCTGCATTTTGTGCCCGGTTTTCACTGGCTTGTATCCTCTCAGGTCCACTTTATCCGGATATTCAAAATCTATCTCGTCAGTGGTCACATCCTTTGGAATATCTACAAGGACCGGCCCCTGTCTTCCGGTAGAGGCGATGTGGAACGCTTCCTTGATTATCCAGGGCAGGTCGTTCACATCCGTTACAAGGTAATTGTGCTTGGTGATGGGGAGAGTGATGCCTGTAATATTTGCTTCCTGGAAAGCATCATTCCCGATAAGCGGTCTGGGTACCTGGCCTGTTATGGCGACCATAGGTACGGAATCCATGTAGGCATTGGCTATGCCGGTAACCAGGTTGGTGGCTCCCGGGCCGGAAGTTGCAAGGCAGACACCCACTTTTCCTGTGGCACGGGCATATCCATCTGCTGCATGTGCTGCAGCCTGTTCATGCCTGACCAGTATATGGTCTATGTCTGCATCATACAATTCATCATAGATAGGCAGTAGTACGCCGCCCGGATACCCGAACATAACTTCGACTTTCTCAGCGTACAGGGATTCTATAAGGGCTCTTGCGCCCGTCATCCTGGTCTTTTTACCCATCTATTTATTCCTCCGATTATTTTTTACATCCATGATGCTATTTCAATAAATATAGTATCAGTGGTGATAGTTTTAATACATTAATGTTATTGTTGAAGGCTATTTCATCAGCCTGTTTATCCCTTCAAGAACAGCTTCCACAGATGCCATGATAATATCTGTCCTTGCACCCCTGGCAGTGATCACCTTACCATCCCTGTTCAGTTTTACCCAAACTTCTACCAGGGCATCGGTTCCACCGGTAATGGCATCTACATGATATTCTTCCAGCCTGATATCGGCAACACCTGCTATACCTTTACGCAGGGCTGCAATGGCCGCATCCACAGGACCATCTCCCACACCCGCCTCTATTATCTCGTCCCCGTTGACCTTTATCTTGATAGAAGCAGTTGGTGTAACCATATTACCCGATACTACTGTCAATTCTTCCAGTTTGACCTTTGGTTCACAGGTGATGTTCAGTACTGTCTCGGCTATGATCTCCAGGTCTGCATCTGTAACATGTTTCCCTTTATCACCAAGCTCTTTGATTCTGGTCACGATCTCATTCAGCTGTTCATCACTTACATCAAGACCCAGCTCTTTCAATGCCAGTATAACCGAACTCTTGCCCGCATGTTTGCCAAGCACGATCTTTCTCTGCCTGCCAATGGTTTCGGGTTTCATGGGTTCATAGGTGGATGTGTCAGCTATCAGGCCGTGGACGTGGATACCTGCTTCATGTGTGAAAGCATTTCCACCCACAATGGCCTTATTTGGGGCCACCGGGATGCCTGTCAGTCTGCTCACAAGCCTGGAGGCTGTGTATATTTCATCCAGTTTGATATTTGAGGAATAATCGTATAGGTTTTCCAGACTCATTACAACCTCTTCGAGAGATGCATTGCCCGACCTCTCACCTATGCCGTTAATAGTAACATGTGCTTCAGATGCACCGGCTCTCAGGGCCGATATTGTATTGGCGGTTGCAAACCCGAAATCATTGTGGCAGTGTATTGCAACAGGCCTGCTGAGTGTTGAGAGTTCCTTGAATATCTCATAGGTCTTTTCAGGGACCAGTAGTCCCACAGTATCGCAGAACACGACCCTGTCAGCTCCGGCCTCAATGCATTCACTGTATAGGGACCTCAAAAAGTCCAAATCTGCCCGTGGGGCGTCCTCACCGCTAAGTTCTACGATGAGCCCGTGGTCCTTGGCATACTCTGTGGCATCCAGTGCTATTTGTTTCACAGTTTCCCTGTCTTTTTTAAGCTTGCTATTGATATGCAGGTCAGATACCGGTACGACCAGGTGGATTGAATCCACATCGCATTCCAGTGCAAGATCTATATCTTCATTGCGTACCCGGCAGTAACTGCAGATCTCAGCATTTAGCCCCTCATTGGCAACTGCGCGTATGGCTTCTCTCTCACCTTTAGAAGTGATTGCAGAACCAGCTTCGATAATATTGACACCAAGGGTATCAAGTTTGTGTGCGATTAACAATTTATCTTTAGTCGAAAGCGCAACTCCCGGGGTTTGTTCGCCATCCCGGAGTGTTGTATCTAAAAATCGGATATCTCTATTGACAAATAAAACGATCCCTTCTTGCCATAATTTATCACCTACTTAGGTAGGCTTAAAATAATGTTAAGTTATAAAAAAGTATCGAAGTTTAAAAAAAAGAAAAAGCACAGGCCAACATTTGCCGGCCTGTTTTTCAATACATTTATCATATTATATCTATGATCGAGCCGCCGTTGTTGCTACCGCTAATTGCGGCACCAACTGCCATTCCTTCTTTCTGGCCTTCATTTATGCCATAGGACTGGGGACCCAGGATCTGTGCGGACTGGACACCGGTCATGATAGCCATGACACGTATCCTGCCTTCATATTCCTTATTGACCCTTGCACCCCAGATGACATTTGCCCTGTCATCCAGTTCATAAGTAAGTGACTCTGCGACTGCTTCTGCCTCAGATAGTGTAAGGTCAGGACCGCCAGTGATATGTACCAGGCATCCGGTGGCACCTCTGTAATCAACATCCAGGAGCGGATGGTTCAGTGCTGCACGCACTACATTGTCGCCTCTGTCCTGGCTCTTTGCCTCGCCGACAAGCATCACTGCTACACCGCCGCAGCTCATGATGGTCTTGACATCAGCATAGTCCAGATTGATCAGTGAAGCTTGGGTAATGGTCTCACTGATACCTTTTACGGTCTCAGCTATCAACTGGTCCATGACAGAAAATGCCTGTTCGATCGGCAGGTTGGGTACATAGTCCAGCAGTCTGTTATTATCCAGCACCAGCACTGTATCTGCGGCTTTCCTGAAGGTCTCAAGACCTTCTTCGGCTTTAATGGCTCTTGCCCTTTCAACCCTGAAGGGGCTTGATACCATACCGACTACAATGGCATCCTGTTGTTTGGCGATCTCAGCCACAACAGGTGCAGCACCTGTGCCTGTTCCGCCGCCCATGCCTGCTGTAATAAAGACCAGGTCTGCGCCCTTCAGAACTTCTTCCAGTGTCCCTCTTGCAAGTTCGGCTGCTTTGCGGCCAGTTTCAGGATAGCCGCCTGCACCAAGCCCTCTGGTAAGGGATTTGCCTATAAGGATCTTTTTATCTGCCTGGATCATGTCCAGGTGTTGCTTGTCTGTATTGATGGCAATGGTCTCTGCGCCGCTGACTCCCATATTATAGAGTCGGTTAACTGTGTTATTGCCTGCTCCGCCGCAGCCCACGATTACGATCTGCGGTTCGCCGAAGTCTTCACACATTTCTTCTATCTGTCTGGACTCCCTGAGGAGTTTTTCTTTTTCTGTATGTTTCAATGCTTCTTGTACAATAGTTTGCATTTTATATTCATCCCCTGCAAATTCATACGACCTTAGCCGTACCTACCCGTTCCAGCAATTGCATGTTACGGAGTAGTTTATCACTTCGTTGATCTATCAGGTCCCGTATAGCCGCCCTGATTGCTTCACTTGTGGACGGAAATTCACCCATGTTTACCATGACGTCGATCATTTCTAATTGCTTCTCGGGGAGCCTTATTGTTATTCTCTCCATCGGGTTTTACTCCCTTTGATGTAATAATTCCGTCAGACGTATGTCAGACGCATGACTGACGTACGTCTGCTGGTTGTCTGACAAATGTATGACATCTGTATGCTATATGTCTGACTATAATAATATATATAGTTTACTCTGGGTTGGGCATTGGGACAAAATCCATTTATCCATTCAAGTGGCTAATGAGGTGTTGTTTCATACATCAGATACTATTAAAAAGTCTTTGAAATGTGTAATCCTGCAACCGGGAATAAACAATAAGGAACAAAGATCATTCTCAACATTAAATGCGTGAGTTGCTGGTGTTGGTGAATTAAATTGTTGCATTATTTTCCACACACTTATTACCACAAGTAATATATATGATGCAATTTTATTACATCCTGTGTGATTACAGTGACTGATAAAACAATACAGGACATCAATGCTAAGATCGCCAACGGCAGCGTCCATGTAGTAACGGCAGAAGAGATGCCGGACATCGTGGCAGAACTGGGGCCGGTTGGCGCTGCAAAGGAAATAGATATAGTTACTACAGGTACTTTCGGGGCTATGTGCTCATCCGGTGCCTTTTTCAATTTCGGGCATTCAGACCCACCCATCAAGATGCAAAAGGTGTGGCTCAATGACGTAGAAGCCTATGCCGGTCTGGCCGCAATCGATGCCTATTTAGGCGCAACCCAGCTCAGTAAGAGCAGGGGCATGGAGTACGGAGGAGCCCATGTAATAGAGGACCTTGTGGCAGGTAAGTCTATAGATATCCATGCCACAGCCTACGGCACAGATTGCTATCCCCGCAAGGTGCTGGATACTACTGTGACAATAGACGACTTGAACCAGGCAACAATGTTCAATCCCAGAAACGGTTACCAGCGATATAATGTAGCTACCAACTGCTCGGACCGTACACTGTATACTTATATGGGTACACTCCTGCCTGACTGTGGCAATGTTACATATTCGGGTGCCGGGGTACTCTCGCCAATGTACAACGACCCAACTTACCAGACCATCGGTGTAGGGAGCCGCATTTTCCTGTGCGGAGCCCAGGGATATGTGACCGGGCAAGGTACCCAGCACGACCCGGCCAATAATTTCGCGACAATGATGGTACAGGGCGACCTGAAGCAGATGGACAAAAAGTACGTAAGGGGTGCCAGCTTCCACGGATATGGCACATCCCTGTATGTGGGTATTGGCATACCCATACCAATCTTAAACGCTGATATTGCAAAGGCTACTGCAGTGACCGATGCTGATATCACTGTTGACGTACTGGACTACGGCGTGGCGCGCAGGAGCAGACCTGTACTGCGCGAGGTTACCTATGAAGAACTGAAGTCCGGTATGATAGACATTAACGGCAGGGAGATTACAACGTCACCTATGTCCAGTTTCCATGATGCCAGGGCCATTGCAGGGGAATTGAAGGACTGGATACAAAAGGGGACGTTCTATCCGACGCTTCCGGTGGAGCGTTTGCCTAATACTGGCGTGGAGTTCAAGCCAATGAAGCAGATAGGTGAACAGCCCACTGTAGCTGATGTGATGGCAAAGCGGGTAACCACTATTCAGCAGGGGCTGACTGTGGAGAATGCTGCAAAGGTGATCATGGAAGGGAACTTCAACCACCTGCCTGTGGTGTCGGATAAGGACCAGCTGGTAGGAATTATCACGGCATGGGATATTGCCAAGGCTGTGGCAAAGAACAAGCGGGACAAACTGGATGATATCATGACCAGGGCTGTGGTCACTGCTGATGCCACTGAACCCATCGATATAGTGGCACGAAGGCTGGAGCAGCATAATATCAGTGCCTTGCCTGTGGTGGATAAGCACAGCAGGGTAAGGGGTATTATCACAAGTGATGATATCAGTAAACTTGTGGCCAGGAGGTAGGAGATATGAAGATAACATTACATGCAACCCCGGATATTACTCCAAGACCTTTGATAGCAGAGGTGATACTGGAGACCGGGGCATTGCTGAATATTGACAGGGCAGATGTGAAACCAAAAGGTGGCGAAGTTGTGATAGATGTGCCACCGCATGAATGCGAACAGGTTGTGGCAGCTTTTAAGAAGCGCGGTGCTACAATAACGGCCCTGGAGCAGCCCGTGATCAAGGACGATGATGAGTGCGTGAATTGCGGTGCATGTATATCTGTGTGTCCTACGGGTGTGATATCCTTCAGGGAGGACTGGAGTGTGCAGATGGACCTGGATAAGTGTGTACAGTGCGGTGCATGTGTGACTATGTGTCCACATGGTGCGCTAACGGTCCTGAAATCATAGTATTTCAAAAGTTTCGGCATCAATTTAAGATAAGTTTGTAACCAACGTGGTAGCCGATTGATGCCGAATCTGACCATTAGCTCAGTTCTTTTTATCTTAATAACTATACCCGATTAACCCTTTCGCGGGTCAGTTATCTCGCCTGTAAGTGCAGATGCCGCCGCAGTGGCCGGAGAAGAAAGATACACAAAAGCCCTGGCACTGCCCTGCCTGTAGAAAAAGCACCAATTGAACCGTATGTGCAGTTTTGAACGTTTCAATTTAGGCGCAATTTGATGATCATTCAAACTCTATAATAGCTTTTTTTGCACCGATCGGAGTTATTGAAGCCTGCGTGCCCTTTTCAATATGATACGACTCTCGAAGCTCCTTTGGGAGCCGTAACAGTAGTACTTGTCCATTTTCGCTTAATTTTCTTTTATATGAAACATGCCCTCTGGATGCAATGCCAAGCACTGATTTTAGTCCTTTCTCTATTTTGTGTATGGAATCCGGATGATTAAAGTATATATTTCTTCCCGTACTTTTATGCTTTCTTACAAGAACGTCTGTAAAAACTATAGGAATGCCATAGTTCTCTATTACAACATCTTCGTATACTTCCTCAAACTCGTCGTTCTTTTTCATATTTTCACTTCCGTAATGTACGTTTTTTCTTTCGATTGAGCAAAGTTATCACAATAATAAGACCATGATTTGACTTTTCGATGCCTATTATACATGGATAGATATGCTTATTAAATTCCGATTCGCATAGGTATCCTGAGTGCATAATTCAAGCATACGAAGATGATTACCAGCCCATAGGTCATTGATCGTCTTCATGCCAAGCTAAACACAACCCAAAGCGCTCTGCTAGCGGTTCATAACGGGCCTGTACATCTTCAACTGACAGCTCAAGCTCTGAAGCCGCCCTTTTAGCAAACACATCGTTGATAGGTTCGCGCGGGTCAAAGAATGGATTAAAACCATCCAAGTCGCAGGAGAGCAATTTGCGGTCAATCTCTTCCAGACCTTGCGCCAGGCCGCTGAGTACAGCCCGCCGCACATCGGCATCTTCGTCTTCCAGGCGTGCTATGAGTGGCTGGACCGCCGTCTCACTCTTGATTGCACCCAAAGCCTGTGCCACCGCACTCCGCACACCGACATCTTTGTGTTCCAGGCGTACGATGAGTGGCTCGACTGCCGTCTCACTCTTGATTGCACCCAAAGCCTGTGCCACCGCACTCCGCACATTGGCATCTTCGTCTTCCAGACGTTCAATGAGTGGCTGGACCGCCGTCTCACTCTTGATCGCACCCAAAGCCTGTGCCACCGCACTCCGCACATCGGCATCTTCGTCTTCCAGGCGTACGATGAGTGGCTGGACCGCCGTCTCACTCTTGATTGCACCCAAAGCCTGTGCCACCGCACTCCGCACACCGACATCTTTGTGTTCCAGGCGTACGATGAGTGGCTCGACTGCCGTCTCACTCTTGATCGCACCCAAAGCCAGTGCCACCGCTCTCCGCACCTCGGCATCTTCGTCTTCTAGTCGTGCGATTAGTGGCTCTACCGCCGTCTCACTCTTGATCGCACCCAAAGCCAGTGCCACCATTCTCCGCACATCAGCATTTTTATCTTCCAGTCGTGCGATTAGTGGCTCTACCGCCGTCTCACTCTTGATCGCACCCAGCGCCTCTGCCACCGCACTCCGCACATCGGCGAAAGGGTTCTCCAGCCAAAAAACCAGATGTTTCCCGGCGTGTTTATATTGTTTCTTCTTAATAATCCAAGTAACAAATCTCACCGCTTTTGGATCTGAATCCTGATTGCTTAAGAACGCTACTAAAGTTTTCATTTCGCTTGTATTCGGCTGCCATATATCATTCCGGTTCAACCAGGCAAGTGCCCAAGCCGCTGCAAAAGCCATCAGCGCACTGCCAACAAGCCTGGCAAAGAGCGCATCCACTAGACCATTGATTAGTTCTATCCTCATGTGGAATGCCAATTCCATTATACTAAGCGCTGTGTAGATCGCATCTGGATCGTCAGACTCCTGTAACCGTCGGACTTGTTCGGTCAGCCAGCTAGCAAGTTTTTCAGTTTCCATGGGTGTGGTAGATTCGCCGCTCATCCCAATTAGACTTCCAACATTTGACCGAATGTCTAATTTGCATATATGAAGTTCGTCTAATAGAGCAGCACGTAGAGCATCGGCCCAGTGCGTTCTGCTTAGTTCTATCACTACTGCATCCAAATTGGATTTAACAATGCCTCCACCATCCATATTCCCCACTTGCTGGACCAATAACAAAAAAACCTGTTCGGCGATCTGTTCACTCGCATTCGGTTCATCGGCAAGACAGAGCGCTGCCAGAATGGTGCGAGCCCGGACAGTGGATGACGGATCGCCATCCTGTGGAGTGAGGATAGCGTGAAGGACATCGTCTACATCGTCATCATTGCAAATGGCAGTGCAAAGGCGTAGGGCTTCGAGCCAGTTTTCCACCACGGAAGCCTCTTTAAAGCCGTGTCTTGTATTTGCACTCTCGGTAGTGCGGGAGGCTAAGGGGGCAACATTTTCGGCCAGGGAGTGTTTTGGATTGCGGTTAGGGAAGCGTCCATCTACCAGGGCTCGTGCAGCAAGGTATTCTTGAAATGTTAGATGACGGAACTCGTATACGGGTACCTGCATTCCCAGGTGGGGAACGCGACCTGCTTCCACCAGGATGCCGGTACGCGACTCTAAGCGCTTGAGAAAATCCTCTGGTGAACGATTGCGGACAGCATGGACATTGGGGTAATCCTCTCTCATGTGTGCAAACATATTCAGTATTTCATCCTGCCGCATTTGCTGGACGCCCTGATCGCACATCGCATAAGCAAGGTATTCCAATTGTGGAATAGCCTCGCGCGAATCCAGCGGTTCATCAACTTCACGACGCCAGTTAAGAAGGACTTGTACTGCTTCCCAGTAGAGTTCAGCACGTCGGTTAGGCAGTTTACCTATTTTACGCTTGACCAAAGCCATAGTGGTCAAAAGCATAGGGTTACCGGTTAAACGCTCAATACGATCGGCGCTGTGGATGTCGTGAATCAATTCCTCTGTTGCTGTAGTACGGCGTTCGGGCAGTTCGGTAAGAGCACACCAGCGGCGCGCAAAATCGTCTTTTTCTTCGGTCGTGAGGTCGGCGAGCGTGAGGTGTTCAAAATCCTGGCCTAGTTTATAGCCCATCTCACGGTAGCCGACGATGCGCGATGTGGCGATGATGGGGGCAGCGGGAAAGGCCCGTACGATTTGTTCCAACTGGTGGCAGAAACAGGCGCGTGCCGCTGAATCGGTAATCTCATCAAGTCCGTCCAGCATTAAAAGCGCATTCCCCTCCTGGAGCCGTAACCGCAATAGCTCATGTACGTCGGTAGCCTCGTCGTCGCTCAATTCTGCCTTACGAAGAGTGTGCTTGAGGATATCATCAAGCGAACCGCCCAGGCAAGTACCATCCAGATCACGGCAACGGACAATGATAGGTAGCCAGTCCACATCAGGGAGGGTTGCCACATCCGGTAGCTCTTTAAAATCGAGATCATTTTTTAGGCGTAGCAGGAAAGCGGTGGCGATCCAACGGGTAAGTGTGGTTTTACCGGAGCCAGGATCACCCAGTACTACAAGTCGTCGGGCCTTCTCTAAGCGTTCACCTATAGGGTAACGTTTTCGTTTATCCCTTTCCAGTTCTTCTTTGAGGGGGCCACGCAAAGAAGTAGCGCGGCGTTGTTCCAACGATTCCCACAATTTATCCGTTTGATCCAGCTCATCTTTTTCCTGGCTTATACCGACTTCTACCCAAACACGCAACGGGACATAAAGACGGCGCAGTTCCAGTTGGCGCTGTGCTATATGGCGGTCTTGTTCCGGCATGTTGGCAAGGTTTATGATGTCGCTGGTATCCAATAAAAGGTCGCGATAGCGCTGCTCGGCAGCTTGGAGACGGCGAGTATCGGCGGGTGCAATCCCATAGGCAGCAATAGACGAAGCGGATGTATCTGGCTCTTGTTCGGTCAAGTCCTCGGGCAAAGGGAAGGTGAATTTTCCACCGCTGTATGAATCGTTGTCTTCTATCCAACTGTTCTGCGAATCACTCCATCGCCGCAGGTATACCATTCCTTTCCCACTTTCAAAATCAAGGTGGACCAGGTTATAGGCATTGATATAGCGAGTGTCTTCAACAATACGACGATTGTAACTGGACCCAGCGGGGATAGTAATATGTTCGCCATCCGTACTATGAATACAGCGAACTCTGGGATTGTGTTCATGACCACGCAGGATGAAATGGCACTCTCTCTCCAATCGGGCCTCTATGTGGTTGCGGTCAAATTTGGCCTGCGAGTCAAATGGATGGTGCAATATGGCTATGCGCAGGTCGGCGTCGGCAATTTCAGCCAGCGCGTCGTGAACCTGTGGCTCACCCACAAGCGTGAACCCGTAATCGTTGACCTCTCCTTGCTCATTCTTGTTTCGGGCACACATCCAAGCAGAGTTGAGTCCTAGCAGAGCAATCTGCCTATTGCCCGCTTTCAGACGGAGAATAGAAGCATAATTCGGTGAGTCCTGGCCCGTGTAACCGCTAACGAACTTGCGATATGCTTCAAACGGTTCCAGAACACGGGCACGCTTTCTGTCATCGGTGAGCCATTTTTGGACAAGTTCGTCAGAGACCAGTGTCTTCTGCAATTGAGGCGGCAGCATTTCGTAGATGCATTCCCGACTTAGGTCATGGTTTCCAGGCACAATGAATAGACGGTCGGCTTTTTGTTCGGTCTCAGGTTTTATGCCCACAACTTCCAGCACTGGATCAAGTAGTTCCCTACGCGCGGTTTCGTACTCATCCGATTCACCGTTATAAGCCAAATCACCGCTGAAAACAACAAAATCCACCAGTTCCAAGATTGGGTCAATACTAGTGCGTTCACGGAGATCCTTGATAAGTGCGTCACGCACTACTTGCCTATCAAAATCTGGACCTTTTTGGTGCCAGTCCGAAAGATGGATCCAAGTTATACCAGACATAATTCCATCGCAATTACAGATTTGAATATTAATAAACGAATCGAAAAAATTATATTGATTTTAGAAAGCATCCCACTATCAAACCACCAACACCCGCCTAAACCTTTCTCGGATCAGTTATCTCGCCCGTAAGTGCAGATGCCGCCGCAGTGGCCGGAGAGGAAAGATACACAAAAGCTTTGGCACTGCCCTGCCTGCCCTGGAAGTTGCGGTTGGACGTGGCAAGCCCTACCTCGCCATCACCTAGCAGCCCGAAACTTCCGCCCATACAGGGTCCGCAGCAGGGACTCTCAACAATTGCACCAGCCTCCATGAACTGCTCCACAAATCCTGCCCGCAGCACCTTCATATACTCAGTACGTGACGCAGGAATGACCAGCAGCCTCACGCCTTTTGCCACAGGCTCATCACCCATGATCTCGGCTGCGATCTTGATATCCTCGAACCTGCCGTTGGTACAGGAACCCAGAAGTACCTGGTCGATATGGGTGCCTTCCACTTCCTCCACAGATTTCACGTTATCAACATTATGGGGACATGCCACCTGTGGTGACAGGTCTGAGATGTCATATTCACGGAAATCGGCATATTCGCAGCCTTCATCGCTCTTCCAGTTGTAGTCAAGTGTGAAACCCGGTATGCGTTCTTTCAGGTATTCTTCAGTGGTTGCATCGGGTTCAATGATACCTGCCTTACCGCCCATTTCGATTGCCATGTTGCTGATGGTCATGCGCTGGCTGATGTCCAGGCCCATTATTGCCTCGCCGCCGTACTCTGCCGCCATATACATAGCACCATCGGCGCCCACTTCCCCTATCAGGTGCAGGATAATATCCTTGCTGTACACCTTATCAGGCAGGCGTCCGTTCACCTCGAACCTTATGGTCTGCGGCACCTTGAACCACAGCTTGCCTGCAGCGAAAACCGCAGCCATGTCCGTACTTCCTATGCCTGTGGAAAAAGCTCCCAGCGAGCCGTAAGCACAGGTATGGCTGTCACTGCCCACCACAAGGTCGCCTGGTCTGGCCCAGCCCTTTTCCGGTACTACCTGGTGGCACACGCCCTCAAAGACATCATAGTTAGTGATGCCCTGTTCGGCTGCGAACTTTCTCAGCATGATATGGTTCTCTGCCGCATTCAGCGAGTCGGCAGGTACCTGGTGGTCGAACAGGATCACGATCTTGTCCGGGTCCCAGACCTTTGGGTCGGCTTTGTCCTTCATGATCTCCTTAAAACCCTGCACAGCCAGGGGTCCGGTGATATCGTGGGTCATAGCGCAGTCAATGTCTGCCATAACAAACTCGCCGGCCCTGACTGGCCTGCCTGAAGCTTTTGAAAAGATCTTTTCTGTAATAGTGAGATTATCAGTAGTCATAGGATGAATGTATAGGAGCGGAAATATAATAAAATTATTGCAGCACGGTTGATCATGACTCCCTTTTCACGATCTTCCTTACCTTTCGTCCCTTAAAATTAATGCCGCCTACCAGTTTGACGCCTGGTTTTTTCCTGATGATATCCAAATGGGCACTATCGAAACTGGCTATGATACTCCTTTTCACAACCATATTGACATTCCCGCCTAAGCTGGTAAGTGTTTTAAGAATATGTTCCACTTCAGTAGGAGAAATACTATCATTAAGGCTGATCAGATAGGTTTCAAAAACCATGGTTTATGTATCCTATTGTGCCAGTTCAACCCATCGATTCACTGCATCCTGTCTAAGGGAATAATCCACAGGAACCTCTACTTTACCTGAAGCAATCGCCTCTTCGCATAAATTGTACAGGTCATCGGCTTTAGCATTCTTCAGCGTATCAACAGAATAGATTCCGCCCGCCTTTACCAGGAGTTCGGCCGATTGCCTGTCAATCCCCAAACTGCCAAGTTGTGAAGCGCTGTCAATGAGTTTTGCCATGGAAATAAATTTCGTTGCAGTACTTTTGCCAACCATTTCACCCACAGTTTCAGTATCTGCAACAGCCAGGTCTTTGATTGTATTGATGCCTATATCCTTCAGTTTCGAACCTCTTTCAGGTCCGATACCTTCGATCATTTCAATATCCTGGTTTGCCACTACCAGATCCAATGGTATTCCCGCATCAACCTCAGTATCGGCCTTTGGATTCTGGTCCAGGACAGTACCTGTACCCAGGGTACTTGTGCGTTTAATGATCCTTCCTATTCTCAATTCCTTGTTTTCCAGTATGGTCCTGGCTTCATTGATGAGCTTTCCAGTGACATCCGGAACTTTAAGGGCTTCAATAATAGAGATTACCATATCCACACATTCACCTTCCAGAACCGCTGTACCTGCTAACGGATCCTGTTCAAATACTGTATCTGCTTTTTCAGTACTGACCTGCTTTACGATATTCCCAGGTTTCAGTTTTGCTGAACGTATCAGGTATTTTGCCATATCCAGCTTTTTACCGATAAGTCCGGGAACTTCCACAGTCTCTCTTGCTGCTATTACAATGTCAACAGGGGTACCAACCAGCACAGTTGTTCCAGCCTCAATACTTTGGTTCAGGATGGTTCCTGATGTGGATTTTGATGATTGCTCTGTAATTTCTCCCACTTCAAGCTGGCTGTTTATTAGAACCTCCTCTCCACTGTCAATATCCAGCCCCACGATATTTGGCATATCCACATAAATTATCTTCGAGACAGTTATATCAATGGCAGCCCATGGGATTGCTAATGAACAAGCTGAGGGCATCTGGTCAATGACCATACCCTGGGGTGAATTACTATTCTTCTCACTGGTCGTACCCGGTTTGAAACCGGCATCAGTTATTGCATACTCTGCCTCTTCCAAGGTCATTCCTGTGAGGTCTGGTACTTCAATATATTCAGAAAGATCAAGTTCTTTAGGTGTTGATCTTATTGTGAATTCAATCGTGCTGAGATTTTCAGGAGGGATGATATCATCCGGCTTAGGCAACTGGAACTGGAGTTCATTATCTTGTAAGGAAAGGTTTGTCCTTAGTTTCACATTCATGCTGCTGATAATGTAGTTTGCCTTTGACTCTGGCTCATCAAGCTTTCCGGCCATGCTGTCCAGGGATTGCCTGAACGTGGTTACCAGGTTTTTCGATGGAATCTGTGCTCGTTCTTGCTGGAGTATCCGGATATTATTTTCGAGGTTTGCTTTTTCCTCTAACAATCCGGCAATTTGGTTCGACCGGACAATGTTCTCCTGTTCGAGCACGATTTTTTCAGATATGATAGTATTGGTATTATTTCTCAGTTCGTTTATCAGTGTATCCTTATTTTGCAGTTCAATTTCCACATTATCAATGGTATTGCGGACTTCGATGAGACTTGCCTCGTCAATTTCCTTTGTAGTCCGTAGGTTTTCCAGGTTTTGCCGAAGATTATTAATGAAAATCATATCATCCTCATTCTCATACCTGAATCTATTCACTCACAATTTGGCTGGAAGGCGGGATTGAGACAAACTTGGCTTTAACGGTACTTGCCCCTTTTACATCATATTCATGATAGTTTTTATATGATGCATTCAATGGTGCCGCATGTAATTTAGACCGATAACCACGAACTACTCCCTTTGAATCCTTTTCCTCTTTATATTTCATTGTGAGTGCCATTTTGAGTTCAAGTTCTACCTCAGGAATATGATGCCATGTAGCCTGGATGTCATATTGGCTCAAAATCTCATCGTTATCAATAGCAAGCTGGGTGTCGATGGAATTTCTATCCATTGCCTGTTGTGTTTCGGAAATGGATTTACCGACTTCTGTGATGATACTGGATAATGGATTTACCAATACTTCCGAGATTATCTTTGTATTACTGTTGGCCATGATTGTATCTCCAAAAAAAATAAATGGGGAGGAGATAACCGTTATGTAGATGCTTCTATAACTTTTATTGTTGGTACTACTCTGGATGGGGGAGGTACAGGCTTTAATGTGGTACGCAGCAGGCTTGTGCCCGATTCTTTGAATGAATACTTGGAATTGTATTTTGCATCGTAGGTTGATGAATATGCCACAGTTGTGGTATTTTCAAATTTTGTAGATGCTTTACCGAACAGAAAACTGGTCAAACCACCAGTACTAACATTGCCGCTTATTTTACTTTTGTTCGTTAAATTGAATTCCCTTCCGTATTTTTTCTCAGTCGACATTTCCCTTTTCATTGAGATAGCCATCTTTACCTCAATGATAGATTCAGTGAATTCATAGAACCTGGGTTCAAGACCATAGGTGAGCAGTGACATGGGCGCATCATTAGTAACCACATCAGTTGCTGTGACATTGCCGTCTGCATCAACAGTTTCTTCAATGTACATCACCACGCTTCCTACTTCCAGTTCCGTGTCTGCGAGTGCCTGTGCGACTTTTACTGAGTTCATATCAAGGGCCATCTGTCCCTCTGCAATAGCGAGGGCCATTTCTCTTATCATTTCACCAAAGGGAACGTTTAATAATTCTTGTCCAACTGAAACCATTTGTCAACTCTCCTAAAAACAACTTTTTTAATTTGTATAATAACCATGAATTTTAAAATACTTATATATTTTGATTGATTTGATTATTTGTTATAAATTTGTAAAAATTTTACAACAGCGTTCTACCAGGCAAGACACTGATAAAACCTTTTACCTGGCGATCACTTCCTGATGCCCTATTACATTATACAATGCCACCACAAAGGAGAACTGCATCAGTATCAGCAGGTACAGCAATCCCAGCGCTATATGTCCCTGGGTCAATACCAGCGAGAACAGGGTGCCGAAAACAAACGGCAGCACATATCCCACCCGTTCGTACCGCTTAAGCCTGATACATACCTTTGCCTCCAGCCTAAACAGCCATTTCAGCAGACTCCTCATGCCCTTTTTCCTGCCGAACCTGAAAATGAGGTACATAGGTATGGTAATAAAGAAAAAATAGATGAAGAGGATAATGCCGTAAAGCAGCACGATGAGCATTACGAACGACATGGGTATCATGATGCCGATAAGACCTGGAATCTCTTTAAGCTTAACTCCCCTGTGGTCAAGAAATATCACCATATTCTTTCCCGTATGTATCCTTTTAAAAAATAGCCTCAGGATAAGGCCCAGCATGGCAAATACAGGAATTATGATGAGCAGGGCACTGATAACATTGCCAACCGGGTCCTCATGGTTCCTGATGCCTATGGCAAAAGGATAGGTAAGCAGCTGGGCCAGGAGCAGGACTATGGGAAGATTAATGTCTTGAAGTTTTTCCAGGTAGCTCATGCCCCCCTCCTCCCCTACGCCAGCATGCAGGCAGTCTGCTTGTGCCTGAATACAAGGAACACGGCCGGTTCCTCTGAGTTGGTCCTGTGCCGCACTCCAGCAGGCACCAGTATGCCGGTGCCCGGTTTCAACTCAATTGTAGAATTGTCTGATTCAATGACAAATTCTCCCTTGTGGTGAAGGAAGAACTCGTCGTAATCGTGGACGTACCATTTGCCTTCCCCCTCACACAGCACGGCGCGAAGCAACGAGTCCTCAACGAACACCATATCATGGGGATGGCGGGGCAATTTCGGTTTACTTATTTCCTTTTCAAAATCAATGACCTGTATATCCATCTAAAATTCTCCTTTTTTTAAATAATCAATACCTTCTTAATTATAATATTATCCTGAAGTTAAGAGGGTTTTTATCAGGATAACACTCCAGCTTTTCATTGAACGTTAATGTTATATTTGTAAAAAATAGACAAAATGCCACAAAATGAACAAAACTACCCGTACTGTACCCAGATACGATATGATGTTCAGTGACGGCAAATTCAATGCCACCCTACTGATAGGACCTGACCCTTTCGGTGCTTTTTATGATTATAGTGTCTTCCAGGGGGCAAGGCTCAAACTTAAGAAAAACGGTTTTGAACTTACAGGGCACAAGGTCGGGATGGATACCTTTGAAACTGTGTTTAACTATAATGGTAACAGTATCAGGGCACGAATACGACTGGTCCATGGCCGGAGTTATTCAGGGGATCTGCAGGAACTCTGGCGGGAATCACTGGCGTATGAGGACATGGTATATCTTAAAAGCCATGCAGGATACGGAAAACACTTGAGCCTGAGCGATGATGTGAGCTGCTTTACCGATGCTATGAAGGAAGGATTCAGTCATCCGGACAGGAAACCATACCAGTTGTATTACCTTGATTGCTGCAAGAGTGAGATGTATTACAGGGACCTGTTCCGGGAGTATGTGGGGTATGAAGGGGTGGACCTGATACTGCATCAGTGGTTCTGCAATTATATTATTATCGGGCCCGTTGTGGTGCTGTTGAGGGAATTGATGGCAGGGTCGGATTTTGAGACAATTGTGGCAGAGATGAACGATGAGTACGGGGTGCCACATGTGGACGTGGAGGACGACCCCGAGGATTTGAAGCAGGACCGTAAGATGGTTACTTATTGTGTGGGTTGATGCTGGCTAAACCAGGAAAATAAAAAATCAGTACTTCATAAAACCCTTGCTTCCGAATTAATATACATTTTCTTACTGTATAGATCTATAAGATTATGTACTCAGGTAAATCCGGGTGATAGGAGGTTTTTTCTGTAATTTTGTGGAAAAAAGGGAGTGTAAAATATTCCTATGTTGGTTTTTCGGATTGAGTAAAAGTGCTCAAATCATAATGATTAAAGCGTATCTACATGTCCATTCCTAAAGTTTCAATCCATATATAAAAGTAGGTGAGATTATAAAAAGTTAGATTAATATACTATTATTAATATAATGTTATTACAAATATATAGCACAATATAATTTTCAGTTATTATAAAGCATTAATTAACAGTGATTTGCACCGATTTCGATTTGTATCGGCATAAGTCCAGATAATATGAGTGTGCGACAAATGCCAAAATAACTGTATTTTTAAACAGTGCCAAAATATTCAAATCTATTATTCGAAATGGCTGTGATTTAACATGGAAAAAACAAAAATCATACTTGACGAAAACGAGCTTCCAAAGCAATGGTATAACATACTGCCAGACCTTCAGACTCCCCTTGAACCGCCACTGAACCCTGCGACCAACGAGCCTATCGGGCCGGACGACCTTTCACCCATATTCCCAATGAGTCTTATTGAACAGGAAATGAGCCAGGATCGGTTCATCGACATCCCGGAAGAGGTAAGGGATATTTACCGCCTGTGGAGACCTTCTCCCATATATAGGGCACACCGCCTGGAAGCTGCCCTCAAGACGCCTGCCAGGATATATTATAAGAATGAAGGAGTAAGCCCGCCAGGCAGCCATAAGCCCAATACAGCTATCGCCCAGGCATATTTTAATATGAAAGAGGGTGTAGAACGTCTTTCCACCGAAACCGGAGCAGGACAGTGGGGCAGTGCCCTGTCTTTTGCTTGCTCTTTATTTGACCTGGAATGTAAGGTATATATGGTCAAATCAAGTTTTTACCAGAAACCCTACCGTAAATCCCTTATAAACCTGTGGGGTGCTAATGTCATACCTTCACCCAGCACCGAGACACAGGCTGGCAGATCTATCCTTGAAAAACATCCTGATACTTCAGGCAGTCTTGGGATTGCCATCAGCGAGGCTGTGGAAGATGCCGCAACCCATGATAATACCAAGTATGCACTGGGTAGCGTGTTGAACCACGTTATGCTGCACCAGACGGTGATCGGCCTGGAAGCGAAACTGCAAATGGATATGGTGGATGATTATCCGGATGTTATTATTGGCTGTGTGGGTGGAGGTAGTAACTTTTCAGGTATCAGCTACCCATTCGTTCGCGATAAGATGAAGGATAACAGGGACATTGACATTGTGGCTGTGGAACCAACGGCTTGTCCCAGCCTTACAGGAGGAGATTTCAGGTATGATTTCGGGGATACAGCGGAGATGACACCCCTGCTTAAGATGTATACACTGGGACATGATTTTGTGCCGCCTCCAATACATTCAGGCGGGCTGAGATACCATGGTGAGTCCCCGATCATTAGCCAACTGTATGCGGATGGTATAATGAGGGCTGTGGCATACCACCAGACCGATATATTTGATGCTGCTGTGACCTTTGCCAGAACAGAGGGTATTGTACCTGCACCGGAATCGGCTCATGCTATTAAGTGTGCTATTGATATGGCCCTTGAGTGCAAGAAGACTGGCGAGGAAAAGAGCATCCTATTCAACTTTAGCGGTCACGGTCATTTCGATATGGCTGCATACGATACCTATTTCAGTGGTGAAATGACAAACGAATAATATGAGATGGATGCCTGACAGGTATCCTTCCCATAACTTTTTAATTTTTGAATACCCTTTTAGCCTGAATATATTTGAAATTCATTGAGAAGATTTTCGGGAAAAAGGAAGTATCACCTTCCAAATTGAATCTTAAGTCCAATGAGCTTGCGGCTTGGCTGGAAAAGGAGGGCGAGAGTACATTTGCTGAGCTTGGGGCACATATCGGGCATAAGTATTCTGAGATCAGTACTGCCCTTGAAGACCTTTCTGAAGCTAAAGTGCGCCTGGTGGATGCGTCTTTTGGTGAGAAGGTGTATAAGCGCTTAGCCAAGGCTGGCGCATCCAACAGGGATAATCTTGTAAAGAACCTGGATGTTATTATAGAGAAGACTGCAATCCCTGAGGATACGGACCCTTCTGAAGCATACCAATTCCACCTGGATGCTAAATCTGTGTTGAATACTTGCCTTGAGAACGCTGTCAGGAGCCAGCAGTATGTCAAGGCTCTTTTTCCTGAGGAATATAAGGATATCTGGGGCGGGCTGAAGCACCTGGATGTCCTGCTGGATGAGCTTGTTGCTCCTATCAATGAGGTAAAGGGTGAACTGGAGGCATATGATAAGCTGCCCGGGGATATTGAACAAATCAGGCAGATGCATCAGCAGATTCCGGCAGGGCAGAAGAACATCAATGACCTTGCTGGCAAATACGAGACATTGAAGGTTGAACTGGGCTCTGAAGAGGCGAGGCTGGAAGAGATAGAGGCTGGTGATGAGTTTACCAGGGCACGGGAGCTGGAAGAGCAGGCCCGAACCCTTAAGGGTCAGATATCTGAGGTTGATTCGAACCTGGTGGGTTTGTTTGCTCCATTGTCCAAGGCTCTTTCCAGGATGGAGAAACAGGATGGGAGCGGGCGGCATATTATGTCTGCTGAGAGCAGAAAGGTCCTGAAGATATTGAAAGATGAGCCGGTGTCTGCGCTTGATATTGACCTTACTGTTTTTTTGGTTGAAATGAAGACCAGGGTTGAGGATGGGAGTCTGGGTCTTAAACAGCAGAAGATGAACAAGACGCTTGAGCAGATCGAAAGGTTGGTTGGGACTGATGTCCTGTCAAGGCTTAAAACTCAAAGGGAGGGATATTCTTCTGAACTTGCGGGGGTGCGGGGGGAGTTAGAGGGACTTACTGTTTATAGGGAGAAAACACAGGTTGAAGATAGGATCTCTGAGTGCCAGAATCTGATGGATTCTACCGGGCAGAAGCTGGATGCTGAGAAGAAGGAAGTTGCAAGGTTGGAGAAGGAAGTTGAGGAATTGAAGTCAGGGTTGGATTCTGATCTGAGTGAGATTTTCGGGAAGGATATTGAAGTGGGATATTGATTTTTAGGATTTGAAAAAAAGATGTGTGGCGCCCGGAATGGACGCCTGGTTTAATAATTTCTTATTCCTATAGATTTTTAAGGTACAATTATATTGTCTTGATCTTCAACGTTGGCTGAGGCATTGTAGGTGAAACCTGAATGCGTAACATCGTCAACTGTGAAGGTAAAATTTGTACCACTTGGTGCTTTTTTCAGCTTGTTAGATTCCAATGCTACCTGTCCACTTGCATCAGTTAAATCAGAATCGATATCGTTGGTTGCATCACTCCAGTGACCTTCTACGGTTGCACCTTCGACTGGCGCACCAGTCGCATTAACAATCGTTACCAGTGCTATAGCATTTGTGTTTATGCCAGCGGTTTTTAGTGATATAACAATGCTTGCTATATGCATTGTGTTAGTGGGTTCATCCGTAACAGTTACAATGAGCGTGTCTGTATCTGTCAATTTTCCATCAGTTACTGTCAGGTTGACTGTATATGTTCCCTCGACAGTGTATGTGTGTGTTGAATTTATTCCGGTTCCTGTTTGGTTATCGCCGAAATCCCAAGTATAACCTGTTATGCCAATATTATCACTTGAAGTAGAGCCATAGAATGTTACTTCTTTACCAACCAGAACTTCCCGATCTAGGCCAGCTTCTGCTACCGGAGCATCATTGTCTGTTACAGTTATACTGTAAGTTCCGGTTTCTGGATCTCCTGCAGTGTTGCCAGCCGTGTCCTCTGCGTTTATGTAGTAGGTTATGGTTCCAACCTTATCCGAAGCGACAGGAACATCTGCACTCCAGACATCGCTAGCGTCTTTGGTCATTGGAGCAGTTGTCTCTGTGCCATCAATAGGTGTGTAATGCACTGTCGCACTGACAACTCCTACATAATCGGTTATGGTTGCGGATATCGTTACAGGTTCACCTGTGGTGCCAGTCGTGTCTCCTGTAGCATCTGCTATCACCGGCGCTTCTGTATCTGGCGCCGTGGTCGTGAAGGTGTAGTATATTTCATCATTGTTGTTAGTTGCAGTGTTTCCGGCTGCATCTGTTGATTCTACCTCGTAATAGTATGTTATTCCTGGTGACAAACTTGCCAGTGTTATTGAGTGGCTTGTGGTCATGGTTCCATCTGTTTCGGTTGAGCCTAATGAGTTTGTTGTCCCGTAATTGACTGTGCTATTACTTAGCTCATCTGTTGTCCATGTGATGGTTGCTGTTGTGGATGTTGTCAAGGAATTGATGCTTTTTATTATCGGCAGTGTTGTATCCAGTTCTGTATTTGCTTCTAAGCAATTGAATACATTCAATCTTCCCCCAGTTACTGTTATTCCAGCCAGTGCGTCTATGGGATCTATTGAGTCGAGTATTTTTGCTTTTAAAACATCAACTGAGATAGTCGGGTTTTCCGCCATAATCAGTGCTGCTGCACCTGCCACGTGCGGGGCTGCCATGGAGGTTCCGCTCATGTAGACATAACTGTTACTAGGGTATGTTGAGCCAATAGTAACGCCAGGAGCGCCAAGGTCAACTGAATTGGGTCCGTAGTTTGAGAAGCCTGCTAATGCGTCATTGTGGTCTGTTGCTGCTACAGAGATTATATTTGGAACATCGTAGCTTGACGGATAGTGCGGGCGTCTGTCTGTGTTCTTGCGGCTGTTGCCTGCTGCTGCGACAAACAATATTCCTGCATCATTGGCAGTTAAGATAGCATCTTTTAAAGCTAGTGAATATCCTCCACCGCCCCAGCTGTTACTCATTATGTCTGCATCATTATCAATTGCATAATTGATTGCATCTATTGCACCAAGTGTATCACCACTTCCGTCAGAACCTAGAAATTTCAATGCCATAATTTTGGCATTCCAGCTTACTCCCACAACGCCGATTCCATTATTTCCCCCAGCAGCTATAGTTCCTGAGCAGTGTGTTCCATGACCATGGTCATCGTTGGGATCACCCTCGTTGTTAATGAAGTCAGAGCCATATATGTCATCAACATAGCCATTTCCATCGTCGTCATAATCAGCTACACCATTTAATTCAGCTACATTTACCCACATATTATCATTCAGATCCGGATGGTTGTAATCCACACCAGTATCGATTACAGCAACTACGATATCACTGCTCCCAGTCGTGATATCCCATGCATCAGGAGCATCTATGTCTGCATCTGCTGTGCCTTCACTCTGGCCTGTGTTGTGCATACCCCACAGAAGTGAAAAATATTCATCATCAGGGATGGTTGCATCAATATGAACTTTGTAATTCTGTTCTGCATATTCCACATCAGGATTCTCGTTATATTTGCTGACCATTTTATTGACATCTGAATTTTTTGGTAATTTTAAGATGTAAATCCTGTCGAGACCGTGTTTTTTGAGAATCTTCGTCTTCTCGTTTTCAACTGCTTTCGGGTTTTTCTTCAGAATCTTTTCAGATGATACGACCTTGTTTTTAGAGTTTATCAGAGATATTGTGTCATCGCTTGTTCCTTCTATGAATTTGACGATGATTTTATCTGGCACATATTCAACACCTTCAGGAAGATCTGGCCCTTTATGCTCAAAAATGTTGTTATCAAGACTGTTTTGGTGTGCTAATACCGATATAGGTACTGTTCCCATAATAAAAGAACATAAGACTAATACCACAAGTGTTTTCTTTATAATTTTCATTTATACCACCAAGTAATGATTCTGATGCAAAATTTAATTTAATTCCCTACTAATATATATTCTAAATTATATGTGACCATTTATAATATTTGCGGTTGATATTATCATATTTTTGTAGAATGTATAATAAATATATATATTCCAGAGTTTAAAAAAAGGATGCTTATGATTTCTCCCACTATAATAAGAATTGACCTATCCAACAAAAAAGTTAGATGTGAAAATATACCTGCTACCATCCTCCGCAAGTTCATGGGCGGCAAGGGCCTGGCAGCCCACTACCTATACAACGAGAACCCGCCCGGCTGCGACCCCCTGTCCCCTGACAACCTGCTTGCCATTATAAACGGCCCCCTGACCGGCGCCCCTGCCACCAACTGCGTCAACTTCGCGGTCTGTGCAAAAAGCCCGCTCACAGGCACCTGGAACGATAGTCACTGCAACGGCTGGTGGGGCACCGAACTGCGCTGTGCCGGGTATATGGGTATCATCATCAGTGAACAGGCCGACTCCCCGGTATACATCAACATTGTGGATGACAGGTTGGAGATACTGGATGCTTCCGACCTGTGGGGTGTGGACACATTTTCAACCCAGGCCGTCTTGAAAAAACGCCATTCCACTGACCGCGAGGCCAGGGTGCTGACAATCGGGACCGCAGGCGAACGGATGGCCAAACTGGCAGGCATATTTGCAGAGAACCGCACAGCGGCTCGTGGTGGACTGGGTGCGGTCATGGGCAGTAAGCACTTGAAGGCCATAGTGGTGTCCGGGCATGGGAAATTTGAACCTGCAGACCCTGAAGCATTCAGGGCCATCAGGAAAAAGATCAACCAGAAGGTCAGGACCAGTACAGGCGTGGAAAACCTCAGGAAGATGGGTACTTCAGAACTTGTGGAAATAGTAAATGAAACCGGTGGCTGGAGTAATCGCAATTATACATCAGGGCGGGACGACAAACTATCAGAGCACCTGGACGGTTTTGCCATAAAAGAGAAATTGTGGGATGGTGGCAGCAGACGCAGACCCTGCCCTGGCTGTGCCATACAGTGCAGCCACCTGGCAGTGGTGCAGGAGGGGCAGTACCGCGGATTGACACACGACGGGCCAGAGTTTGAGTCCATTACCCTGCTTGGTTCCAACTGTGGAATCGATGACCCGGCAGCGGTCACGACAGCTGAACACCTGTGCGACACATACGGACTGGATAGCATTAGCACTGGCAGCACTATCGCCTTTTTGATGGAATGTTATGAAAGGGGGCTGATCAGTAAGGAGGAAACAGACGGGCTAAAACTTACCTTCGGCAGTGTCAATGCGCTGATCGAAATCATCCACATGATGGGGTCAGGTGAGGGGGCACTGGCATTTGCTGCAAACGGCACCAGGGATGCCTCTGGAATAATTCGGCAGGATACAGAAGATTTCGCCATGAACGTCAAGGGCCTGGAGATACCTGCATATTTGCCCCAGACTGCAAAGGGTCAGGCACTGGCCTATGCCGTATCAGACAGGGGTGCCTGCCACCTGCGTCCATGGACCTACGGAAAGGAAGTGCTTGGCAGGGGCGGACAACTGGACCCAATGGCTACGGCTGGAAAAGGTAAGATGGTCTGGGACGGGCAGCAGCGCAACGCTATCTATGATTCTATAGGAATCTGCAAGTTCTTTACATACGCTGCCGGATTGGATGAGCTATTAAAACTATATATTGCCTCTACCGGATTTGATATGGACCATGACGAATTCGATAGAGTAGGCAGGAGAGTGGCTGTACTTACCCGTGCTTTTAATAACCGAGAAGGATTTGGCAGGGATCAAGACACCTTGCCTGACAGGGTAATGAATAGCAGCAGCAATCCAGTAACAGACCGGGAACTGGATGCTATGCTGGATGAATTCTATTTTGTGTCGGGTTTCACCAGTGATGGAATTGTGCCTGAACAGCTACTAATAGAACTTGGGATCAAGTGAACTAATTTAGTAAACTGATTGAGTGAACCGATTAAGTGAACCGGATCACACCATCATAGATCTCAACTCTTCCACCAGTTTCTGCTGGATAGTAGAGTTGCGGTCGCCGCCGCACACACATCCCCTGATCCCGATAATATCAGGACCTATCTGGTTTATTGCCTCTATATCCTCAAACTGGATGTTACCTGCAATAGCGGTAACAAGTCCCAGGTCATGGGCAGATTCCACGAATTGCGATAGTTCCTCATTGGTCATGAACTCGAATGTTGAACGACCGTCCTTGATGCCCGTATCCATCATTGCCACATCTGCGCCGTAATCTGCACAAACAGAAGGCAGTTCACGTAACGGGATGGAGTTTATACGTTTATAGTCAGCATAGCCTGAAATAACGACCTTCTTACTAGGGTCATAATCTTTTACAGATTTCACCACATGCTCTACCATATCAATGGCCTGCTCAGTGGTCTGGATATCATACAATCCCACTTTCACATAGTCAGCACCGGCTACAGCAGCACCCAAGGATGCAAGGGATGCTGTTCCGGGTTTGTAGTTCATATCCCCGATAGTTGCACTGACCGGGGTCTTAGGGCCCATTGCTTCTTTGACTGAACGAATGACCCACGGGAAATTTGCACCAAGACTTCCCTCTTTCGGGTTCTTGACATCTATGATGTCTGCTCCACCGTTGTAAGCAGCCTTAGCTTCCTCAAGATTTATGGGACTTACCAGTAATTTCATATCTTTATACCTCTAATCCGTGAAACGAATAATACACTATCGTAATATATATGTTGCTATATCGTTCAATCAGGATTCTGCCAATGTGGTCAATTATCCTTCATTCAATTCATAAGACTTTAATATGAATAATATGAATAGCCATATTGACTGATAAGAAAAGTGATGAGAATAACCTATTTTGAAGTTTTTACAAAGATTCCATGTTTAGAATAATATTTGTCCTGGATATTTTAAACGGAAAGGTAGTGCATGCCGTAAAAGGGGAACGGGAAAAATACGGCCCTGTACACAATTTCAGTAAAGTCTGTGAATCTTCAGACCCCCTGCAGATCGTGGATGATCTTTCACCCAGGGAGCTCTATATAGCAGACCTGAACCGGCTGGAAGGTAGTGGAAATAATGATGAGGTCATCGAACAATTGGGTTGGAAGACCAGTTTAATGCTTGACCTTGGAGCATCTACTATGGATGATGTACACCTGGGTCAGGAGATGGCAGGCTCCGTAATCCTGGGAACAGAAACTGCAACCCTTGAGTTGGTGGAAAGTGCATCAAACTTCTATCCCAGGTCAATAAACCTGAGCATTGATTTCAAGGACGGCAACATCCTCACCAATGAACCGGCCTTTAATATTCCGCCCATTGACCTGATCAAGATGCTGAATGGATATGATATTAATGACCTGGTCATACTTGAACTGAGCAAGGTAGGGACATCAAGCAGTATTAATACAGAGTTCCTGAAGCAGGTTGTGGATCATTCGAACCATAACATACTACTGGGTGGCGGTATAAGGAATACGGATGATATCAGCCACCTGAAGGATATTGGCTTGGCAGGTGTGCTGGTGGCGACTGCGGTGCATAACGGTGCGCTGCCCCTGGATATGATCAGGTAGGTCAGGCTTTTAAGCGTAGAATAAGTTCGCCAGGGTCCAGTAGTTCCTGCTTGCCCGATTCCATGTCTTTCAGTGCAACCTTACCCTGTGCCACTTCATCTTCGCCCACTATCACGGCCCACCTGGCCCTTATGGTATTGGCAAATTTTAACTGGGCGCTAAAACTTCTACCCATAACGTCCACGTCTACAATTATGTGTTCCCGCAGGGAGTCGGCGATGCGTATACCTTCTTTTCTGGTCTCGTCAAAGCAGACGACAACGGCCCGATCTTCAGCAGGGGGCTCTGTCGTGCATACTTCCATTACCCTGTCAAACCCGAGCGCAAAACCTGTAGATTCCACGTCTTTTCCGCCGAACAGGTGGGCAAGCCTGTACGACCCGCCGCCGCAGACCTGGTTCTGAGCCCCAAGGCCGCTGCTGTATATCTCAAAGACCATGCCTGTATAATAGTCCAGGCCCCTGGCAATGCCAAAGTTGACAATGTAGTCGAGGCCGTGGGTATCCAGCAGCTCCAGCAGTGTCCTGAAGGTCTCCAGCTCTTTTATATCGCCCAGAAGTTCTTTAGCTTCATCCACTGCACTGCTACCGGTGAGTCCTATGAGTTCGAAGAGTTTTCTCCTCATCTCGATATCTGCATCGATCTCTTCCAGGTAGTCCTCCAGACCCTTGTCGTCCTTCTTGTCGACGAGGCGCATTATCTGCCCCTGTGTCTCGGTGTCCAGCCCCTTGAAAAGGGTCCTGATTATACCCAGGTGTCCGACATGGAGTTCGCCGTCCACGCCTGCCTCGCTGAGCATCCGGCAGGCCAGGGCTATAACTTCGGCGTCGGCTTCGGGCCTGGGGCTGCCTATGACTTCGGCACCGAACTGCCAGAATTCCCTAAAACGTCCTTTCTGGGGACGCTCGTACCTGAAGCAGTTGTCGAAGTAGTAGAGTTTGATTGGGCGGGGTGCGCGCTGGAGTTCGCTGACGTAGAGCCGGAGGACAGGGGCTGTAAGTTCGGGGCGCAGGGCTATTTCGCGATCGCCTTTGTCCTTGAAGTTGTATATTTCACCCAGGATACCTTCGCCGGATTTTAGTGTGAATAGTTCGATGTGCTCGAAGGTTGGGGTCTTTATTTCGTTGTAGCCCCATCGTTTCGCGGTTTGGCGGAGTTTGTTCTCGATGTATCTGCGTTTACGGGTATCTTCGGGGAGGAAGTCCCTGGTACCTCTGGGTTTGTTGATCTTCATGTGTGGGTCTCCGTTGTATGGGGGGTGATTAGGATGTTATGTGAAATAGGTTTTGTTATGGGTGGTCTTTTCAAGGTCGGGCTTATCTTTAAGTTGTACATTAAGTTCAAATATCCAGCCTGGTCCTCAAGTTTTCAACACTACCCACATCAACAGGCTTCTGGCGCATTATTTTCCTGGCCTTTTCTACATATTCAGGTTTTAGTTCCGATTCGAGTATTTCCTCTTCATATTGCGTTGCCATAAGTAACTTATCCCTCTATAATTTTCCAATGCCCGCCTTTAGCCGGACCAATACTTACAAGTTTGCCATTTTGTTGCAACTTCTGGATGTTTCTTTCAATCGAGCGTTCTGTCATGACAATTTCACCTGCAAGCTCAGGTATGGTAATTTGGTTATTTGAGTTGATCAACTCTAGTATTTTCCCCAACGTTTTCTCCGACATTTTTACTGACTGACCATAGCTGCTTACATTAAACTCAAGAAAAAACCCGGAAAAATCATACCTATATTCAGGTACAGGCAAACCGCTATTTGACATTCACTGTTAATTTTCTGAATACCTCACTTATCCTATACCCTTCCGGCACATCACTCATCGTCGCTTTCCTCCTGATGTATCCCGCTCAGTTCTGCTTCAAGCTCCTCAATACTTGGCAGGCTGGATTTTAAATTCTCCGGCAACGCATGCATGAGCTGGTATGTTGAAACGCCCATTGGCTTATTCATGTCGCGAAGTGCATACTCTGCGACAATTCTGTTCCGGGTCTTGCAAAGGAGGATTCCAACGCTGGGCTGGTCATGCGATTCCTGCCTGAGCAAATCGTCCACTGCTGATAAGTAAAAATTCAATTTACAGGCATATTCCGGTATGAAATTTCCAACTTTTAGTTCAATAACCACATAGCACCGAAGATGAAGGTGGTAAAAAAGCAAGTCTATGTAAAAATCCTTATCCCCCACCTCAAGGTGATGTTCACTTCCAACAAATGCAAACCCTACCCCAAGTTCCATCAGGAAATCACGAATATGAGTTAGTAGTGATTGGTGAAGATCACGCTCAGAAAACTCTTTTCCAAGCGTCAAAAAATCAAAATTATATGGGTCCTTCAAAGTCTCAGAAACCAGCTCTGACTGTGGTGTGGGCAACGTCCGTTCAAGATTCGTAACTGCATTCCCTTGACGATTTAACAAACCACTTTCGATCTGGTGCACCAAAACATTGCGGCTCCACCCATTCTGGATAGTCTGGCGGATATACCACTCACGTTTCACTAAATCTTTGAGCTTATCCAATATCACACAATTATGAAACCACGGGATTTGTGCAGCAACTTGCTGCACAAATGCTTCATCAGGGTATGCGACCGCAAAACCTCTCATATACTTGAGATTGCGACTCGAAAATCCCTTCATTTGTGGGAAGTCATGAGATAGATCATGCGAGAGGCGTGCAATAACCTTCGCACCCCAGCCCTGCTCATCCTGCCGCTTAAGAATATCATTTCCAATATGCCAATAAAGCAAAACAAGCTCACTGTTTACCGAAAGTGCAGCGCGTGTCTGAGCCGAGCGAATCTTCGTCTTGATATCAGCAAAGAATTTAGCATAATCCTGATCCACCGTTGTATATCCTTTAGAGATCTCATTATCCATTCATACCACTCCAGTTTTTGTTGGTAGCAATAAATCAGGCAGTTTCATATCTTT
>Ga0255421_1014_pt1 | contig 47233 bp, 57 predicted proteins | sample ANMaggSSYBR02G10_FD_182637 | JGI IMG/M metagenome (GOLD analysis project Ga0255421, IMG submission 182637) | Sediment cell enrichment communities from methane seep in Santa Monica Basin, California, United Staets - ANME aggregate JGI... | ecosystem: Environmental > Aquatic > Marine > Cold seeps >... | reverse complement strand
TGTGGATGATTTTGTCAGGGAATTACAAAATGTTACAGATGAAGAACTTCAGGAAGCAAGGCAATTGATTAGAAAGTTTCCACAACTTCCTTTAGTTAAGTCTGATGTGAAACGACCTGAGATTCTTAGGGATTTTGTTGCACTTGTTGAGGATGCGTATAGGGACGTGGCCGATGCGGATATTAGTGTATGGCTGTCCAACTTTATTGACACAGATGCTAGAATGACGCCATAGATAAGTGTCTCCAGATACCCGCCCACCTTGAATACTACATAGAACATTGTTAGCATCAGCACGGCAAATATCGGCAACCCCCAGCGGCTGGATGTCAGTATTTCATCTATCCGGTCAATGAATTGCCTTGGCACCTGGTGCTTTTCCTGGGCAGTTTGCTCAATGGCACCGGCTTCGCCATAGCGGTCCTTTATGATGGTATCTTTGATGGGCTGGCCGTGGGTCTCCTCGATCCGGGGCGGTATACTGGCGGCTTCCATCACTTCTTTTGGATTTTCGCAATAACCTTCAATGAAGTCGCGGTCACCTTCAAGAGCCCTGATACAGATGCCACGGCTGATGTCAGGAATTTGCTCCCGAATTTTTTCAATGGCCTGCTCTACATGGTCGTCGTATTTCACCTGACAGCATCTGTGCCGTTTGCGCCCGCAGTGTGGTAAGTCCACAGGCAGGGGGCGCACCACCTCAATTGCCCTGTGCAGGGCAGTATCAATACCCTTGCCGCGAATAGCAATGGTGGGGATCACGGGCACTCCCAGTTCTGCCTCCAGCGCCTCCACGTTAATCTTGATACCCATCTGCTCAGCTGCATCTACCTGGTTTAATGCCACCACCATGGGTATGTCGATCTCAAGCAATTGCAGTGTCAGGTTAAGGTTCCTGGCAAGCCTGGTGGCATCAATAATATTTATTACCACATCAGGGCGTTCCCTGATCAGGTACTTCATGGCTGCCTTTTCATCTTCAGTGGATGCAGATAATGAATAGATACCTGGCAGGTCCACTACATTGATGGACTCACCTTCATGTTTCAGGGTGCCTTTAATAATCTCTACGGTTGTGCCCGGATAGTTGGATACTTCCACACCTACACCGGTAAGCCTGGAGAAGAAAGCACTCTTGCCCACGTTCGGGTTGCCTACCAGTGCAATGGTTATGGGGGCGGTAGCATTGGAATTAATGTTTGTATCGGTATTGTTATTACAACAGGAGCTCAATTATTATTCACGCCCCATGGCTCTGGACCATTATCTTGCTGGCTATATTTTTCCCAACAGCAACTTCGGTGCCCATGGCTGTGATAGAGAGGGTGCCCTGCCCCAGTTTTCGTTTCACCTGTATCTCCTGGTCAGGTATGAGGCCTATGGACGACAGCCGGTCCTTTATCTCCCTGGTCAGGGATATGATCTTAATGGTGCCTTGCTCACCTTCTTTTAATTCTGACAGCGGGATATAATCACGATATGATGCGTTGGGTGTTTTAGTAGGACAGCATTCACCATGGCCAATGGGATTCCCGTCAGGGCATATTTCCGGATGCCCCATATAGGCGCACATCTTTTCAAGTGTTGTCTCTGAGATGGAATGTTCCATTTCACAGGCTTCTGTATGGGCAAACTTAGGGTCCAGATCCAGTACGTCAACAAGGAAGGTTTCAAGCAGTTGATGGCGGCGTTTGATCCTCATTGCTTCAGTGCATCCTTTTGAGGTTAGGGTTACGCCGTGGTAAGGTGTGTATTCAATATAACCGGATCCGGAAAGTTTTTGGATCATCTCAGTAACACTTGGGGGTGAGAGTTTCAGTTCTTCAGCTATCTGGTTAGTCTTTGCAGGACCCTTGTTTTTATTGGTAAGGTAAAGTATAGTTTCAAGATATTCTTCAATTCGTTCGTTTGTCATTGTAAATACACTGCGACATGTTTAGGCTTCCCTAATTATATAGTTTGTGAAAGTCGGTATCCAGAGAACTAATAAGTAATAGTTATACTATAATATAACCAACATTTTATATAGGTGAAATAAATTGCGCAAAAAGCTGACAGTGATACCGGAAAGATGTTCTGGCTGCAGGGTATGTGAACTGGTCTGTGCCATATCCCATGCCGGTGTCAACAATCCCAAAAAGGCCAACATAAGAGTCATTTCACTTTATCCACATCCTGTTATCAAGATGCCCATAGTATGTGAGCAGTGCAAGAAGCCAAAATGCAGGGATGCATGTCCCACCGATGCCATTGTGGTCACAGATGGTGTGGTAACCATACTGGAGGATAGATGTATCTCCTGCCATGCCTGTGTGAGCGCATGTCATATCGGTGCCATATTCGTGCATGAAGATATCGACACACCATTCAAATGCGACATGTGCGGCGGCAACCCAAAGTGCGTAGCTGCATGTCCCAAAAAAGCCATCCTGTATGTCCCCGAGCATACCCTGGGCCAGGCACACCGCTTAGCATCAGCATTAAAGTATGCCAACATGCAGGAAGTAGAATATTTCGAGCATGGTGAAAAGAAAAAACTGAGATACGCCGAGATAGAGACTGGCGGTACACGAGGTGATTCCAGGTGAGCATTAATGGCGGATATTTCATGAAGGTCCTGCATGTTGACCTGAGCGAGTGCAAAACCCATGTAGAAGAAGTAGATGAGGAGTTCGCACTGAAATATATCGGGGGACGGGGTTGGGGTGCCAGGCTGGTATGGGAGCACTTGAAAGAGGATACTGATCCCTTAAGCCCGGAAAATATCATAGTAATAGCTCCCGGTCCTCTGTCAGGATTATACCTGCCATCAGCCGGAAAAACATCCATTTGTTCCATCAGTCCGACCACAGGCATATACGGGGACAGTAATATAGGCGGCATGTTCGGAGTGGAACTGCGCCAGGCAGGATTCGATGCAATGGTTATCAATGGCAAGGCACCCGAGTTATCCTACCTCTGGATAGATGATGATGATATCCAGCTAAAGAGCGCTGAAAAATACGCAGGTATGGGCAGCATAGAGACCGAACACCAGTTACGTGAGGATATTGGGGACGAGACCGTGAAGGTGGCATCGATCGGTCCTGCCGGTGAGAAAATGGTCAAAATGGCATGCATAACCGCTGACTGGGGACGCAATGCCGGACGTACTGGCATGGGTGCCATTCTGGGTTCAAAGAACCTGAAAGCCATTGCCATAAGGGGCACCAAGGACCTGCCTGTGGCAGACCTGAAACGCCTTACCGGAATCAGTGACAAAGCATACAAGAAACTTTCCCGGCACAACCTGTTTGAGTTCTGGCAGCGCCAGGGCCTGATGAGTGTCATCGATTATGCCAATACGGCAGGCATCATACCCACACACAACTTCAAGGATACCCATTTCGAGGAAGCTGATAAGATAAACGGCGATGTCATGGAACTGGAATACAAGATTGGTGATACCGCCTGTTTTGGCTGTCCCATGGCATGCGGTAATGTGAACCTGGTCAAGGACGGAAAGTATGCAGGCACGGTCATCGAGGGCCCCGAATACGAGACTGCTGCCATGTTTGGCTCCAATGTGGGTATAAGTGATTTTAGTGCCATACTCAGGGCCAACTACCTGTGTGACGAATACGGTATAGATACCATTACAGCAGGCAGTCTCATCAGTGTCATGATAGAGGCCTATGAGAAAGACCTGGTCACACTGGAAGACCTGGACGGCATGGCACTGAACTGGGGCGATGACGAAAGTGTCATGGAAATGATACGCAAGATAGCCTTCAGGGAAGGTGTTGGTGATACACTGGCAGAGGGTGTATATGGCGTGATAGAACGCTGGCCTCAACTGGCACCCATTATAAACCATGTGAAGGGACTGGACCAGTCTGCATACGATGCCAGGGTTGCCATAACCATGGCACTGGGATATGCCACTTCAGATATTGGGGCACACCATGCAAGAGCCTGGCCTGTTGCCAAGGAACTGGAGATGGGATGCAACTGGGACCTTAACGAAAAGGCAGACCTGGTCATATATCACCAGACAGTACGTCCCCTGTTTGATATGCTGGGTGTGTGCAGGCTGCCCTGGATAGAACTGGGATTTGATGAAAATACCTATGCCGAGTTCTTTAGTGCGGCTGTAGGTATTGAGTTCACACTGGAAGAACTGCTTAAACTAAGTAATGACATTTACAACATGACCCGTGCTATCAATATCAGGCTGGGACTGACCAGGGATGATGACAGGCCGCCTGAGCGGGTGTTCAATGACCCGATCAAGACGGGTCCCCATGCGGGAAAGGTGTTGAACAGGGACGAGTTCAGGGAGATACTGGATATATATTACCAGCGCAGGGGCTGGGATATGGATGGCATACCTACAGATGAGACGCTGAAAGCCAGCGGTCTTGAGGATGCTATAGAGTATATGGAGCCTAGGCGAAAGGCAGAGTAAACCGGAAGTGATTCAGATGAAAAACTTGACCATAGGATTTATTGGAACAGGTAAGATGGGGGAGGCACTTATCAGGGGCATGATAAATGCCGGCCTGGTGAAACCTGAAAGGATATGTGCCAGTGACATTGATGAGCAGAAACTAAGTACAATGGCAGAGGAACTGGGAATTGTTGTTTCTTGCGATAACCTGCATACACTGGAGAAGGCGGATGTGGTCGTACTTGCAGTGAAACCCCAAATAATCAGGTATGTGCTACAGGGTATCAAGGAATCAATCATTAAGGAGCATCTGTTCATCTCTATTGCAGCGGGTGTGAATATCGACAGCCTGGCTGATGAACTGCCTGGCGGGACCCGTATAGTAAGGGTCATGCCTAACATCTGCGCCACAGTTGGCGAGGCTGCTTCGGCTATATGTCCGGGAGATGCAGCTACCGAAGCGGACGTGGAAACCACCCGGAAGATACTGGGTTCTGTAGGCCGGACTGTTGTGGTGGATGAGCACCTGATGGATGCTGTTACCGGGCTCTCCGGCAGCGGGCCTGCATTTGTTTTTATGATAATAGAGGCACTGGCAGATGGCGGCGTGCACCAGGGACTGGACAGGACCACGGCGCAGACACTTGCGGCCCAGACCGTACTGGGTGCGGCAAAGATGATACTGGAATCTGGCCAGCATCCTGGTGAATTGAAGGATATGGTGACATCGCCTGGCGGTACTACTATCAGGGGTATTGAAGCGCTTGAGAAAAGGAAGGTGAGGGGTGCTGTTATGAGTGCGGTGATAGCTGCATCCGAACGGTCCAGGGAACTGGGTAAGTAGGAGACTTTTTAATTTATTCTGGCAATGGGTCATGGCAAAAAAGATTATAGTTAATAACCAAACAAATTAAACTTACTCTTTGTGAACTTTGCGCTCTTTGCGGTGGCAATATGTTTGAAAACAATGTCTTACCACCACTATTATTTATCACCGCAAAGTACGCAAAGAGCGCAAAGTGGTCATATGATAAGTAATGAATATTATATTCCTGACTATAACCGCAGAGGGTTGTTATTTTTCTCTGCATCCCTCTGCATACTCAGCGGTTTTCCGGATCGTCTGGAAAATAATAAAAAGTCGCAAATAGGGAGGATAAATGGATAGCGATGCTTTCAACCTTATCCTGCAGCAAAAGCCTGCAAGGGTACTGCTTGCTGTAAGCAGGGAGGGTGGAACCTACGCATCTGTTATTTCCAGGGAGATAGAGTCTACTTTTTCGCATACTACCAATATTTTGGGCAAGCTGGAAGAGCAGGATATCGTTATGTTCGAACAGGACGGCAGCGATAATCGTGTGAAACGGGTGGAGCTGACCCAAAAAGGTGAGGCAACGGCAGCGCTGGTCGAGGAACTTTCTGCTGTACTGGACGGGAAAAAAACAGGGAAGAAGGGGATGGCAGGAAAGAAAACAAAGAAGGCTGCGTCCAAAAAGCATGCCAGGGATTTCGGCGAAAAGCTTGAGATGATTAAGGCCAGGATCGAATTGATATCAGGGGAGGAACTTGAGGGTAAGGAGAGTATCTCACAGGATGATTATGTGCGTATCGGGCGGCGGCTGGGTCCGTACCGGCGGGAGCTGCGCAAGATCATTGAGACTGGTGGGAAGGGGGATGTGAAGAAGGCAGGGGGGCTTGATGGGGAGATTGAAAAGGTGTTCGGGGAGCGGGAGAGGTTGAGGGGTTAAATTCCTAGCCTTGTGATATGTTCAATATGATCTAAATCGGTGTTGAACTTTGGATATTATACGAGTTGTTTCGGCAAACATTTTTAGTTCACGGCTGTCCAGTGTTTCTTTTTCGAGTAAGGCGGATACTTCTTTTATGGGGTCCGATACAAGTGGATGTATAATAGGTTCGTTATTTCGCGTTTCAATTAACATTTCACTGCCTCTTTAATGTTCGATTTTTTCCAGAATTGGCTTGGGATTGTGAACTGTTGTTTTTTACTGATTTTTATTATTTGCATCATACAAGCCCCGTCAACGACCACGCTTTAGAAAAGCGTGGCATCAGAAGGATGCTTGAGGTTTGGCATTTCTGCCTATTAAATTATTTTTTATGTTCTAGTGCAGGCGACTTTTTAAAGAGTTCGATTGCGAATTATTCTATTGTGATTTGGTGATTTTCATAATTGGCTTTCGGCTTCCCCTGATAAGATCTGCCATACTTTTTTGCAATCTCCTCCAGATAAATATTGACTATGGGAAGTTACCGAGTCCCAATCACTATCCAATAAATTATTTAAATATTGACGTGCAGTTGCAACATTCCTATTTTCGACCTGTTGTTTAAACTTATTCCCAAGTGTCTCTGCAAAACTTCTTGGAACTGAATTCATTCGCATAAGAACAGACTCTTCACTTTTTACACCGTGATAAAGCATGGCTGGCATTAAATTCAATTGCCTTTTTTGCTCATCCGACAAAGTATCAAAGTCAATACCACTAATTCTACTTAAAGCTGACAACCCCCAGGTCCCACCATTAGCCAATTTCCCATAGATTGCGTTATAAACCTTGGATATTTCATTCGATCCACTTCCATCAAAAAATGTGGCTGCAATATCCTGGATAGTTTCACCTTCTATCCACGCTTGTGCTATATCTGCCATACGGGTTCTCTTTCTTCCTTGCTCATCATCATGACTAAAGTTCAACTGATCAATTTTAAACAAAACACTAAATAAATCTGGAAGTTTACTCTCTGACGAACCGAATAAACTATCAGGCATCCAGTCAGATATAGTTAATTTATATTCCAGTTGATCAATTTCTTTCATTGCCTTTTTAATAGATTCGACAGAAAATCCAGTCATATCTGCTCTTGCCACATTCCCCATGTTTTTTGCGATACTTTCAGTGTATTTTTTTGTGGTTTCAAGTAACTGTTCAGACAGGCGTGGATTTATGCTTTTTAACTCACTATATCCAAAAGTATTAGAGAGCATTCGATCCATTTCATTTAAAGTGGCTTGTAATTCTTTTTTCTCATTCAACAAATGGGCAATATAACAACGGAAATCTTCCCACTGCGGAGCGTACATCATACTTTCTAAGTCATTTAGCTTTCCGCTCTCCTCCAACGACTTCAATATAGCAATCAAACGAGAAGTTAAATCCCCCGTGCTTTCTTTAACATAGTCTATTAATTCTCTTTCCTTTTCTGCAGTATCACAGGCGATGCCTACAACTCCGACATTATCTTGTCCAACTCTGCCCGCCCGACCCGCTAAATTCCAAAATTCTCTGTAGGTCATCTTTTTACTGTATGGATACTCTATACTTTGTAAAAATACAGAAGATACGGGAAAATTAATACCTTGGGCAATGGTTGTAGTAGCACATAAAACCTTTAATGCTTCCTCCTCAACAAGCCATTCCATTAAAGATTTTATTTCTTCAGACAGACCACTGTGATGAACACCAATACCTTTATTGAGCATTTCAACCAATTCAAATTCTGGACTGACTTCCACTTTTAAATAGTCCTGTACCAATTGTATTTGAGGAGGTATATTTTTCAAGTCGTCCATATTATTACTGAGAACTCGTGCCAAACTCCAAGCATTAGGTTTAGTTTTTGCGATAACAATACTTGTGCCCCGACTAGCGAAAACTTTGCCGCACCCTGCAACAATTTTGGATAAATTGGCAGAGCTTTGAGGGACTCGAATCGGCCTTGTTTCACCCACCTGATGATTTCCTTTTAAATGTATTGTATTAGGATTTGTAACTAGTGTTTGATAATTAATTGTCCAGTCACTTCCGCTCACCTGTTTTTTCACCAGACCGACTATTCGTTCATTGGGTTGCCAGGGACTTGTGCTTAGGCTAATTGCCAAGCCAGCATCTCGATCATGTGCTAACCAGCGCGAAAGTGTTCTGGCATTTTCCACATATGGCATCAGCAATAAAAAATTTGCGTGGGACTGATAATGTTGTTTTACTGTAGCAAGTAATAATTCTATGCGTAAGCCTCTGTTTTCATCTTCAATATTATGAGCTTCATCCATAACCAGCAGAGACAAGGGGCGATTAATTTTATGATTTCGCAGAACCAGTTGCATTTTTTCTGGCGTTGCCACCAGAATATCAAAACTCTTTGCATCACTAAGCAAATCTTCTTCTAAAATATCGATTTCAATTGCGCCGCTTAATTTTTCTACTTTGATTCCAATAGGTGAAAAATCCTTGCGCAGGCGTCGAGTAATTTGTGCTACTAAAGCCTTTGTAGGTGCAATATAGGCAACCCATCCTTTCGTTTCACCAAAATTATTAACCGCCTGTAATATTTTGAATTGAGCAAGCAATGTTTTTCCACCCGATGTGGGCATATCAACAACGACTGCCGTTTTGGCAGGGTCTAACAATCCCAATTCTTTAACGGCTATTTTTTGAGGGGGCAATAATTCCAGAAGTGGTTTCGGCTGATTTGCCAAATGGCTTATAAATTGAGTGGCTTTTGAATTAATAGTACGGGCAATCCACCAAATTGAACCATTTACCATTTGTTCTGCTGAAGCATGCAACCACCGCAATAATATTTCCAACTGTGCATCTCCAACATCACCAGAAATCTTGATAGCCAGTTTAAAGTGCCTGTCTAACTGAGATTTGATGTCCGCAGGTTCACCTTGAAGTGTATATAAGGATAAAAGTTCGGTTGCCTTCGCCCAGTGATAAAGCGACATCAAACGCATTGATTTGGCTTGGTTTTCGTTATTTGAATCTGTCATCAAATAATCATTTTCGTATTGGTCCTGTTCATCTCTTAATACAGTAATGGCTGTAGTAATATTAGTTAAATCCTGCCATGAATTTTTCTTAAATAGACTCACCCAGCAATCGAATAAATTAAATAAGATGCGTTGATCCCATTCTGTTATTTTATCCGGTGAGAGATTGTCAATCTTATCTGAGTAATCATCATAAATATGTTTTAAGTCAGTCCAGCAATCACCACAATAAGCCAGTGCTGATAAATGTAATAGATGAAATATAAATTTCAAGTCATCATTTTTTGGATTTTCTAATACTCTATATATTTCAAAAGCCCTGCGCGAACCTGCTAAAAACTGGTCTTGTAACTCGTCATTATCCGTGTGATTAATAAAATCTTGCATACCTTCAATTGCAACCATTTCATACGCCATAGCCAATCGTCTTAAGGCATCTTCATCATCAAAATAGTCATCTAAATGCAATGCCAATTGTTCGCCAACGGCATTCTCTACTAATTTTGCTTTGGAAAATTGCAATATGGATTGGCGAAATTTTTCATTACCAACGGCCATTACTGCCCAATGGGTATCTATCTTTTGTAAGGTTTCATGTGTGATCATGACTTAGCCCCCTTAGATAACACGGCAGCATGAAGTTTTTGTATTCCATCATTTTTGGGTAAATATAGAGCAACAAGAGAAACTCTATTTTCCCCATGTACTTCCAGATGTTTTTTCAGATAGTCCCAATCGTTTATCTTTGCATCAACATCACGCACCAATACACCAAAAATATAAAAATTCTGATTGTTCTTCAAGTAAGCGATACATGCTTCTTGATATTTTGTTGTGTTCTTCACGCGATGAAATAAATATTGAGCCAGTAACCATCTTCTATCATGATCGTGACATAGTTTTTTTAACTGCGTATTGAGTCCATCACCTTTTTTTGATGTAACTTGTGGTGGAGATTTCTGTTCAGTGGATGTTTTAACCTCACCAAAAGCAAACTCTCCTTTATGAAAACCAACCATATCTGCGCCCGTTAGACTTGAATTCGGATTTTTAAGATCACGATTATTTGACCAAGGGAAATCACATGAAAAATGTGCCGTAAGATGAGCTTCGGCAAACCCCTCACCCACCTGCCAGTCTCTGATCTTTGGTAAAATTGTTTTAATTGGACTAAAACCTGTGTCACTCAAAGAAAGTATATAATTTTCAAAATCCTCCTGCCCACGAGTGTCAAAACAAATATCAGCAACAACTTGAGCAGATTGATTAAGGTCTTCTTCACTGTAGGATATACCTTGTATGCACATACCATTATGGGTTTCTTGATAAATTGCTTTCCCAGCAGGTAAAATATCACTCATGCAACTGGCTCCTTGTCATATTGTACCCGTTCTTTGCCATTTTATCAATCTAGCCCTTTCAATTCACCTTTGAAATATCCGTTACTGGTAATAGTTTATAATATTTATATCATTCTAAACAATCTTACAGTGCACAGTATAGCCGTTTTACAGTCACCTATACCCCTGACTTAAGTCCAAGGCCTGTTTATAATACTCTGCATCACGATTTTCTATCTTGTCCGGCGATATATTTCTCAACAACTTCCCAGCCATGCCCAACACTTCCATGATAGCAGCTTGGTACCCAGAGACTTTTTTTACACCATTTTTTCAGTTCAGGGAATTCCTGCCGCAATATCCTACTGGTTCTACTTTTAAGCCTCTTAGCAATAAAACTTACGGAATACTTTGGCGGATATTGAATAAAAAGATGGATGTGGTCACTACTTACTGACATATCAATAATCTTAATATCAAATTCCTTACAAGTCTTCCTGATTATCGCTTCAGCCAACATAGCCACATAGCCACATCGCCAACCAGCACCTGCCCCTGTACATGGGAGAAAGAAACCATGTGGTCCGTAAGCAGCGATACGGTATGCCTGTCGTGCCTCAATTCCTTTGACATAGCAATTGTGGATGCGGCTGAAGTATAAGAATCAATGGGAAGAGTATCGTGAAAGTATTACTACCTTTTTTCCCCCATCCCCCTCGCAATCTCCACCTTCATCCCAGCCGTACCATAGGCTCCATGCCGACCGCTTTAAATGATGTAGTAATGCCGCTCAATTTGACCTCAGTTATGGCCTGCTCCAGTTTTTCTAACATCTCAATGACACTGAGATCAATATGAGTTCGAATGGATGGTAGCCGGGTCCGTACCGGCGGGAATTACGTAAGATAATGGAATCCGGTTGGAAAAGTAATGTAAATAAGGCCAGGGGGCTTGATGGGGAGATTGAAAAGGTGTTCGGGGAGCTGGAGAGGTTGAGGGGTTAAATTCCCTGCCTCATGATATATTCAATACGATCAAAATCGGTATCAAACTTTGGATATTACACGGGATGTTTGTGCAAACATTTTTAGTTCACGACTGTCCAGTGTTTCTTTTCCAAATGAAGCTCTCCACAGCAGAGCTGTGGGGTATAACGATCAAGATTAATGAAATGTGGAAATAATAATAGAGAACTGCGTAAGGTTGTTCTGTTTATTGCAAAAAGCCTGGATGGTTATTGTAAGGACTTCCGGTAGTGTGGACTGGTTGTTCACAGACCAGGATTATGGATATACTGATTTCTTAGCAAAAGTGGGACATGATTTTTTTTACCTCCAATGTCCTGTTTGTTTATCTTTCTCTTTTAATGCTTCAAGGCACGCCATTGACATCAAATGCAAGTTGATTACAGAAGAATAGTGAAGAGAGGTAAACGATGATCGGAGTTCAGCCATAAGCTTTAGTGGAACTTCGTACACACCAAAACCGTTATCTGCAATTATCTTCATTTTATTTTCAAAGTTTATGAGGTGATGTTATGTATCCCCGTATTTCAATCAATCCAAAGATTTGCCACGGGCAGGCTTGCATTAAAGGGACCCGTATCCCTGTCCACCAGATTATACACATGCTGGCCAATGGAGACACAATTGAGGAACTCCTGGAAGAATATCCTTCACTCGAACGGAAGGATATTCTTACTTGTCTTGACTACGCAGCGTCACTGGCTGAAGAGCAAGTTACGCCCATTGAGGCGTTGGCGAGTGCAGTATGAAGATTTTCGTGGACGAAAACATACCATTGATGACCGTTCGGGTGCTGCGTGAGATGGGGCACGACGTGCGAGACATTCGGGGCACAGCGTAGATGGGTATGACCAATGATGCTCTCTGGGAGATAGCTCAAAGAAGGGGGATTGTTGATCACGACAGACAAGGGGTTTACGCAGCATCGTGAGGAACTACACTACGGCATTCTGGTTGTGCGCCTCAAACAGCCGAATAGACACAAGATTCACGAGCGCGTCATGCAAGCAATGGCTCTATTTGCAGCAGAGGAGTGGCGTGATTCGCTGGTTGTGATGCGGGATGTGATGCAAAGTGTGTGGCGGACTGGCGGGGGGAGCTAATCAGACTGAGAAGCACAATGTCAAGATATCCATCCAAGGGCGCGTCACCACTATACCCCGGACAAATATCCCGGGCCTGCATATAGCGATTTTTCCGTATTTACCTCCTATTATGCTCGTATGTATTGTGTGCCAAGATATATTTCTCAACCACATCCGAGCCAGCACCCACAGAGCCATAGTAGCAGCCTGGAGCTCAGAGATGATGGCGGGGTCCGTCCCGCGGCAACTTCGCAAGATAATGGAATCCGGTTGGAAAAGTGATGTAAAGAAGGCCAGGGGGCTTAACGGGGAGATTGGGAAGGTGTTCGGGGTGCGGGAGAGGTTGAGGGGTTAAATTCCTGACCTTGTGATATATTCAATACGATTAAAATTGGTGTTGAACTTTGGATATTACACGAGATGTTTCTACATACATTTTTAGTTCACGGCTGTCCAGTGTTTCTTTTCTAAGTCACGAACCTCGCAATGAATTGCAGGGCATCGCACCTCGCTGGAGGTCGCGTGTTTGACGAGCGCGGACTGAGGTGGTATAGGCGAATAAAGATATAATACAGACTCATTTTAATTCATTGGTGTTTGAAAATCTGCAAGTTCGGTGTTTACTGCCTTCATTTCTTCGTTTATTGGTAATATATCAAGATACATTGTCGGATACGTCCTGTTTTTGTGTTTTTGAACCAATTCAAAACCGCCACGTTTTTCGTAGAATCCTATCGAATCTTGTTTTGAATCGACTGTTATAAAACGGCAACCTACTTCGTTCGATATTTTAAGTGCTTTACCAACCGCAACAAGTAACAAGAACCTTCCTACACCCCTTCGCTCATATTTCTTATCCACAGCCAATCGAGCGATTTTTATTGCAGGGTACTCTTTATACGGCACATCGATACGTTCTTCTTTTTGAATCTCTTCCTTTTTGATAATATCGGTAGTGAGGGTTATATATCCAACCAATTGATTGGAATGGCAACAAAGGTATGTTTTGCTGATAAGTTCTTCTTGGTTTTCGAATGCATCGTCTTTAAAAAAAGAATTTAAGTCCGTCGTTTTCGATTCAAAATGCGATACATCATGGCGTTCTGTATATGAAACTATTTTTAACTCATTATAAGATAAGCGGGTGAGCATAAATTAGAATTTGTGTGTATTGTACACCCTAATCGCTTCCCTAAAAAACGCTACTTGCTCTTCGGTGACTTTTGGGTTGCGCATACGTTCATCGAACTTGCGAGCATCCTCGCCTTCAAGAATTAAGCCAAGTCGAATCGGTTCTGCCATGTTGTTCGTCTCCTATTTTCGCCGGAACATACTAAACAGTTGACCAACGACTAATGATTAATAAGTGAGTAACCATACATAAATATTTCTCTATGTGAATGTAAATATTAAAACTATTCATTTTCAAAAATATATTGTCTGCAGCTTGTATTCGATGTCCGCTTCAGCCAACACAGCCGCATCGCCAACCAGCACAATGCCACTGTATTTAGGAAAAAAAACCATGTGGTCTATAAGCAGCGATACAGTATGCCTGTCGCGCCTCAATTCCTTTGACGTAGCAATTGCGGATGCGGCTGTAGTATAAGAATCAATATGAATAGTATCGTGAAAGTATTATTACCCCCCACAATCTCCACATGCATCCCAGCCGCATCCACGCCATGTGCACCACCAGCCGTACCATAGGCTCCATGCCGACCGCTTTAAAGGATGTGGTAATGCCGCTCAATTTGACCTCACTTATGGCCTGCTCCAGTTTTTCCAATATCTCAATGACACTGAGATCAATATGAGTTCGAGTGGATGGTGGCCGGGTCCGTACCCGCGGGAATTACGTAACATAATAAAATCCGGTTGGAAAAGTGATGTAAAGAAGGCCAGGGGGCTTGATGGGGAGATTGAAAAGGTGTTCGGGGAGCGGGAGCGGTTGAGGGGTTAAATTCCTGAGCTTGTGATATATTCAATACGATTAAAATTGGTGTTGAACTTTGGATATTATGCGAGATGTTTCTGCGAACATTTTTAGTTCACGGCTGTCCAGTGTTTCTTTTTCGAATAAGGCGGATGCTTCTTTTATGGGGTCCGATACAAGGGGATGTATAATCGGTTCGTTATCCTGCGTTTCAATTATCACTCTAGTGCCTCTTTAATGTTCGATTTTTTCTAGGATTGGCTTGGGATTGTGAACTGTTGTTTTTTCTGGTTTTTACTATTTGCATCATACAAGCCCCACTCGTAACATACTTCCTGCATTAGAAATGCGGGGCATCATACCGCTATAGGTCGTGTGTTGGTGTAAGCGCAGACAGCGGTGTGGTGGGAGATTGGAGCACGTAAGCACATAGGTTTTATGGGGTGGGTGATGGGATAAACAGATGCAGTAAGTATCCGGAAATTAAACCCGCGAGTATTCCTACAGCCGTGCCTATTATGAATTCCTTAGTTGAGACAAATCTCTTCAGTGATTTAATCTCTTGCATTTTATTTTCATCCATCGTACCTATCAGCTCATAACCATCTTTTACAACTTCTTTATACTTATTAAGAGCTGCTATAGGTGCTAACCCCACTGATGTCATCTCTATTCTTCTGGCTTCTTGTGCTAATTTTTTATTTTTTTGGAATTTAGTACGAAATTCCGTTTCAGATATATTAAGACCGACTTTTCGTATGGATTCATCTTGTTCTATAGCCTTCAATTGTTCATGCAGGGTCACCCAAAGCAGTTTATAACAATCTAATGTAGCACGAACTAAATGATCGTATGCCTTCGAAAGGTTCTTATCTTTGTCTTGAATCTCTAATTCAGGATTAAAATATTGAGATATATGTGCAAATGTATTTTCGAGTTCAATCACTATCTGGCGGGGTTTGTCGCCGATGTATCCAACCAAATCGGAATATGCAGGCACAAATTCAGTTCTATAGAACTCAAAAACTTTCTCGGTATCCATGGAATTTGTTACCTTATCTATAAGTTTATTATCTCGTCAAACTTACGATTTATATCGTAATCTCTTAGCTTAAAGATATTACCTCTGGTAGATATAATGCCATGATCACCAGATTCGACGACTTGTAGTTGTCTACCAATTTTATCTTCTATAAATTTCTCAACATCTGATGTTGTAGAGAATTTTTCTATACCTACACCATATTTTTCTTCGAATATCACTGTTTTACTCATTGTTTTGGTGCGTCCGCCAGTCTGCATTTCACATAACCTCATTTATCCATATTCCATTTTTAGAACGTGAATCTCAAACCACTTATATTGTACAATTTTTTTGTGATATAAACATATGGGTTCATTTCATGTGGAGATTAGATGAATACGCACCCTGGAGCGCCGATTCGCCACATGCTCGACCCGACCATGGACAACGCACTGCCCGTCTACGAAGTCACCGGTATATCCCTGACAAATGACCCAGGCCTGTATTTAGCGATTTTCCGTATTTACCTCCCATTATGCTCGTATGTATTGTGTGCTGAGATATATTTCTCAACCACATTCCAGCCAGCACCCACAGAGCCATAGTACCAGCTTGGAGCCCGGAGATGGTCACCGCACCATTCCTTCAAATGGGAAACTCCTTCCTGAGCACTCTGCTACTTCTACCTTTGATCATCTCCGATATATAACTTACGGAATATTTTGGAGGGTATTTGATAAACAAATGCACATGATCCGGGTTTACTGCCATATCAATAATCTTAATGTCAAGTTCCTTACAGGTCTTCCTGATTATCGCTTCAGCCAACATAGCCACATCGCCCACCCCACTACTTTCCCTCACCCAGCCTCCTGGCAATCTCCATCCCAGCCGCATCCACATCCCTATGCGCCAGCAGGCTGGCCGGACAGTACGATATCATCATAACGCAGATACCATGATGACCTCGCCAGGGAAAAGTGCTGCGTTAGCGGGAGTGGTGATGGAGCAGTTAATACAGTCAACCCACTTCATAAGTAGCTTTTAGATTTTCAATCTTGCCTGTCCGCATGATTTTCATTTCAATTTTGACAGAAAAACTTCTCTTTCCATCTTTGCCTGTTTCATAATTGATATCAGCGTTCCTTTAGCCAATTCTTGATGATTCGGAACTGTAACAAGCAGTCGTTGGTCTTCATTCCATAAATGAATGTGACTTCCTGTTTGACGGTGGACCAGAAAACCAGACTTGGCAAGAACTTTAATAACATCCTTCGCCGAGAGGACTGGTAGTTTGGGCATATTTTTCTACCTCAATATCTAAGAATGATATCTTTTGATCCTTCGGGGCGAGTTCCATGAGGATTTGGTAATGTTCTTCAAGTCCTTTTTTTAAGTTCGTAAGTGCTTCCTCTTCAGTCAGTCCCTGGTCTGCTACATTTGTTACCAAGTCTGCGGCTACGAAATATTTTCCTTCCTTATGAATCTGGATTATGGTTTTCATGTGTATATCTTTGTACGGGGGAAGATATAAAGTTTACACCACACTTTCATCTGTCACATTGTTGAGTTACTAGCCCCGGACAAGATGTAACGAAGCCTGAACAAACCAGTTCTGGCAACCACACCCCGCCCCCCATCAATCAACTTCACCATAATATCCAGGCCACCCAGGCAAAGACGTGCGGCATCCCCCCAACCGCCGACATGAACCCATATTGCTAAACACAGAACTCGACCGCTAGTTCCGGATGATAGTACCGGGCACCCCTCATGATGACCTCGCTGGGAAAGAGTTCCAATATTTCAATGACACTAATCAATATGAGTTCGAGTGGATGGTGGCCGGGTCCGTACCCGTAGGAATTACGTAAGATAATGTCATGTGTCATCGGTTAAGAGTAATATTGTAATGGAACACGGATTGCACGGATAATAAATAAATCTGTGAAAATCCGTCAAATCCGTGTCATACGCGTTCGATTTAAATTAAATTGAAGAATCGTATGAAATAATTGGTCTTTTGGAAAATAATACATACCGACTCTGTCAAACTCCTTAACCGATGACCAATGAAGATAATAGAATCCGGTTGGAAAAGTGATGTAAAGAAGGCCAGGGGGCTTGACGGGGAGATTGGGAAGGTGTTCGGGGAGCGAGAGAGGTTGAGAGGTTAAATTCCTGGCCTTGTGATATATTCAACACGATCAAAATCGGTATCAAACTTTGGATATTACACGAGATGTTTCTGCAAACATTTTTAGTTCACGGCTGTCCAGTGTTTCTTTTTCGAATGAACCAGATCCTTCTTCTATGGGGTCCGATACAAGAGGATGTATAATAAGTTCGTTATCCGGCGTTTCAATTAACATTTCACTGCCTCTTTAATGTTCGATTTTTTCCGGATTTTTACTCTCTGCATCATACAAATCAACTTTTTTTCCTACTAAAGTAATTATTTCTTACTTATTTATAGATACGTTTTCTCTACTTTTGGTCTTCACTTTACTGTATCATTTCCAATATCTCAATGACACTGAGATCAATATGAGTTCGAGTGGCTGGGTCCGTATCGGTGGAACTTCCAGACAGGATTTACATGATTTACAGGATACGATCCAATCCAATCCTGTATATCCTGTAAATCCGGTAGTGTACTAACTTTCGTGACCTAACACAATTTTCCATCTTTTATGCACCTTACTGATGGTGATTTTGAATGACACATCAAAATTATGTGAAATCGCCATCAAGCCCAATGATTGTTAATTCAACGTCACGGTTTATGGGACACTACCGTAAATCCTGTCAAAAGATTTGATTGAAACTAAGAAAATTACCTATATCGATATCGAAATGCGTTTATAATTTCCTATACATAAATTAACTATCCCACAATCAAAATCATACATAACAGAGGCGATACACATAAACCTACGATTCCTTGGCGGCTGCGGTGAAGTAGGCCGCTCTGCAATACTACTTGACGACAACGTCCTGCTTGACTACGGTATGAAACCTGCCGAACCCCCCTTATACCCGGTCGGTGGCGTGCGCCCCGATTCTGTCATCGTATCACACGGTCACCTGGACCACTGCGGTGTGGTTCCCAACCTCATGGACATAAAACCCAACATATTCATGACACCAGTAACCAAAGACCTGGCATCACTACTGGCCAGGGACACCATGAAGATCGCAAGAGCAAAGGGCCAGGTGCTGCCATTTATTATCGAGGATGTCAGGGATTTTGAACTGCATACCTATTCAATAGATTACGGCACCGGATTTGATGCCTCCGGCTACGAAGGCATGCTGTATGACGCCGGACACATCCCGGGTTCGTCAAGCATATATCTTGAGAACAAGAGCGGCAGCCTGCTATACACAGGCGATATAGACACCAGGGACACCAACCTGCTGGGTCCGGCCGAAAACCTGCCAGTTGCAGATATCGCCATAGTGGAAAGTACCTACTTCGGTACGGAACACACAGTAAGGTCAAAGCTTGAGCGGGATTTTATAGACTCAATTAAAGAGACAGTGGATGGTGGAGGATGGGCAATAATACCTGCCTTTGCTATCGGGCGCACCCAGGAAGTGGTCATGATACTTGAAAAATACGGTATACGACCCTATGTGGACGGCATGGGAGTGGGTGTCTACAAGCTCCTCAAAAAACATCCTTCATACTTAAAGGACCCGGGCCGCCTTGACAAGGCTTTCAAGGATGCTTTTACAGTGGATCCAAGGGAACGGTCACGATTAATGGATGAACCCTGTGTCATAGTGACCACCGCAGGTATGTTGAACGGGGGTCCTGTATTGTACTACCTAAAGCACATCCATGATGACCCCAGGTCAAAGATATTATTGACCGGGTACCAGGTGGAAGGCACCAACGGAAGAATGGCACTGGAAAGGGGATACTACGAGGACAGGGGCAGGTCCATCCAGATCAGCGCACAGATCGAACTATATGATTTCTCAGCACACAGTGGTGACAGCAGCCTCAAGGAACTGGTCACGCAGCAGGTGGATGGCGGCTGCCAGCTTGTGGTTTGCGTGCATGGTGACAATACCGAAGGTTTTGCATCATGGATCAATGAGAACCTGGAAGTGAATGCGGTATCACCTGTCAACGGTGACCAGATTTATATTTAATCAGGCCTTTATTGAAAATATGAATATTGTAGTGCTGAGGCTCGGCCACCGGCCTGAGCGGGACCAGCGGGTCACCACCCATGTCGGGCTGACAGCCCGGGCACTTGGAGCATCGGGAATGCTGCTTGCCTCGGATGACCGTGGTGTTATTAACAGTATCAACGAAGTGACCAGGCGTTGGGGCGGAGATTTCTTTGCCAGGTCAGTGGATTCATGGAAACAGGAGGTACGGCAGTGGCAGGAGTCAGGCGGTAATGTAGTGCACCTGACCATGTACGGCCAGAACCTGCCCGGTGTACTGGATGAGATATCAGGCACAGAGTCTGTAATGGTTGTTGTAGGTGCTGAAAAGGTCCCTCCTGATATCTACCAGGTGGCTGACTGGAACGTGGCAGTTGGAAGCCAGCCACATTCGGAGATCGCATCCCTTGCAGTATTCCTTGACAGGCTTCATGCGACCAGGGGCACGGACCCTTTGACACAGGCATTCCAGGGAGGTACACTAAAGATCATCCCATCCGTGCGGGGAAAAATAGTGAAGGAGGTATAGGGTTACGGCACAGCGAAAACTGGAACGGTTCCCATCAGATGGAAAATACAATTCGCTGTGGTACTGGAAGCATGTAGTATCCCCTGCAAGGGTGGCCTACAATAATATTCTTATGCGCCTGGCCAGGATATCCCCCTCCCTCGGCCTGAAGCTCTGGCTATACCGGATGATGGGGATACGTATGGGCAGTAACGTCTCCATAGCACTTGATGTTACCATGGACGTTTTTTTCCCGCAGCTTATTGAGATAGGTGACAATACCATAATTGGCTACAATACCACAATCCTGTGCCATGAGTTTTTAATAAAAGAATACGCAACCGGTTCCGTGGTCATTGGCAGGGATGTGATGGTGGGAGCAAACACCACGATATTGCCTGGTATAACAATTGCAGATGGGTCTGTGGTTTCTGCCCATTCCCTTGTCAACAGTGATATTGAAGGGTTTGTGGGCGGCGTCCCTGCCAGGCCCCTGGACCGGAATTAACAGGAAGATATATCAATGGATATAATAGAATTTTTCCACTGGTTCAAGGCTTATCCATTGACCAGATATTCTTTATTGCTGGCATCTATCATCGGAACAGCTTTCGGGTTCTATTATTACGAATGGCAGTTGAGTACATATCCAGTATATTACTGGCCGCTGATCCCTGACAGCCCGGTCTTTACCCTGATGTACGTACTGGTGCTGGCAGCCTATTCGGTGGGAAGACGCAGTAACCTGTTCGACACTTTCACATTTATCGGGCTGAACAAGATAGGCATCTGGACGCTTTTCGTACTGCTATATGATTTTGACTATTATTTCACTCCTGAGACTTGTGTCTTCAGGTCTGTGCTATTCTTGCTGCACATTGGTATGGTACTATGTGCTCTTACCCTGGTAAAAGATATGAAACGGCCCACGTTTACAATGATGGGGCTGATACTTTGCGTATTTGTAGTGCTGGATTATTTTGACTATATTATCGGGACCCACCCGTACCTGCATACGCCCAGGGTGGATGTGGTGGGGTTGGCAGCGCTTATCCTGACCCTTGGCTGCTGGGGTGTGGTGTGGTTGATACGGGACAAAGATAAGGGAGTCTTTTAAATTATTTCTGGTTTTTCCATTCTTGACCATATAACATGATTAAATGATAAAACGCATCCTGTCGATCCTATAAATCATGTCTGAAAAACACCAATTACTTTGTTCCCCTGCGCTGTTGGGATTCCATAAAAATCTATCAATCGCAAGGATTTCTACTCCTTTGATTTGCGTTTTTCGCATCCTCTGCGTTGAATCTTTTTTGCCGCAATCCATTTATCCAGAATAAATTAAAAAGTCACATTTATTTTGAGTTTCATTTATCATCATCGACATAGAATGCAATATGATTCCCACAAGCGTCCCGATACCACCCTCACCATTCCCGGCGCAGTAAAATAATACAGCGGCCGCCTCATCTACATATCCTGCAGCACCTGCACCTCGTGGCTCACCGGATGCTTGGTAGAGCAGGCTGCATCATACTGTAACACCTTCTTCTATCCTTTCAAGTATTTCTACAAACGTTGGTTCTTCTGATGGCTTAACATCATCCCCCATATGCAAATGGTGAGGAAATGTTTCAATATTTGAATGATGTGGAGCATTGTCCCATCTTCTTATCAACCTTTTTTCCTTGTCCTGCCAGTGATAAGAGTAATCCAGTTTATGCAGACCGGAATCAACATATTCAAAAACATGAAGCTCAGAATTATTTTGAAATTAAATTACAAACCTGATATAACCCTTCTTCACACCGGTAAATTCCTTGATAAGCCGGAATTTTTTTACTAAAGGATTCTTTTTAGCAATCGTTATTAAAAATCCGAAATAGTCATCAATCATCCGATTGCCTCAAGCAACATCCCCTTCTCTTCTTTTAGCTCATTGCAGATCTCGTAAGATGCCTTCCATTCAAAAAAGTCTATATCGTCTTCAAGTGCTCCATTCACAAATTTTTTGTAGAATATTTCAGTTTGCATGCCGTATTTTGTCTCAAAATATTTCATGTTCTCGCTAATATCATCCAGCTTCTGATTGATCTCTTCTAATTTTGACATGAGCGTCCTGATGACCACATGCTTCACTGAATCCTTTAGAAATCCGGAATTCTTTATTTCCACTGCCATAATCATCACTACTAAATATCAGGTTAATATATTTTATAATCCTTCATTCTGTAGAACATTTATCACAGTTCCTGTTTTTTTATCAATTAATCTGAAGTATATTTGCTTTCAATTTGGTCTGGATTCATTGACCAACCTTGACATCGAATGCAATATAATCCCCATAAACGCCATATAACACCCCATCAGCGCCAGCATTATCATCAATAGCATCGGCCCGAAATTCAAGCTGCCACCCAAATAAAACGTACTTAAAAACCCTAACCCAGCCTGGAGCCGGGTGAATCAAACGCCTTTCTTTTGTTTGGCTGCTATAAGTTCTTCCTGTAAAGTCACATTATCTGTTTTGTAGATTATCAATGAAATACACAACAGGAAAAATGCGACTATATTCATTAGCATAGGGATTATTATTGCACTTCCTGTAATTCCGCCGCCACCCGGACCCAGTACAGTCGGATGATTGGTAGCAGACCATATCCTGATGCTCATGAAACTGATAGGGACGCTGATGAAACCTATAATGCCGAATACCGCACTAAGACGAGCCCTTTTCTCTGGCATGTCAACAGCTTGCCTTACCATGAGGTAAGCAATATATATGAAGAACAGTACCAGCGAGGTATTGAGCCGTATATCACCGGGCGGCCAGTAGTGTCCCCATGCCGCCTTGGCCCATATGGAACCTGAGATTAGGGTCAGTCCTGCAAAGATGACACCAACCTCAGCCGATGCTGCAGCTTTAAGGTCCCATTTTTGTTTCCCATCCCGTAGGTAGAGGATGCTAAAGATCATTACCAGTAAAAAGGCCATGTATGAGGTAAGGGCTATTGCGATATGGAAATATGCGATATAGAAACTGTATACATAGTTCGCCCACTGGGCATCAGTGGATACATAATGAACCTGTCCTTCAGTATCTGTATATGTACCCCGTTCGCCCGGGTTTATAGGTACAGGTGCATATAAAAAAATGATAAGGATTGCTGCAAGTATGAAAATAATTGTGGCACCATAGAGATATTTTCTGTAATCAGTGTTTTTCATATTTTTTACCATGCTAAAGCCCTTCTTCAGCGATATTTGCAGTGTCATTAGATGTTTCATGTATAATAAATGATTTCGGAAGGAGCAGCAATTCCAAATGAAAAATCAGTACAAATGTGCACAAAGTATATATATCTTTATACTAAATATATTTTTATTGTATATAGAGTATAACTTTGTATACTTAAGTAAATGCGAATGATATGAGCATTTTCTTGTTACAGCCGCAAAAGACTGTATTCTTGTTATAAGAGGGGAAACCTCTTATTGTACCAAACGGAGGTAAATATAAGATGGATAATACATTGGATAATTATGTAGATACATTAAAGAAGGTTCTTATCGATCCTGAAGGTTTTTATTCAGAAATGCCGAGAGAAGGAGGCTATCAGGAGCCATTAACATTTGCAGCTATTAACTTTGCAATCGTTGGATTGCTTTCAGGAATTATTGCTGTTATTCTAAGGGGCGCAGGCGCTAGTTCAATAGTGTCAACCCTGGTCAGTGCTGTGATTGGCGGCATTGTCGGACTGTTCATCGGCGGAATAATATTGTTAATATTCTTCAAGATATTTGGCGGCACAGGTAGCTATGAAGGTACTGTGAGGATATTATCATATTCAAGCGCAGTACAGGTTTTCGCATGGATACCCGCAATCGGATTGATTATCAGTTTATATGGTATCTGGCTTAATATCGTAGGCGGAAAACATGTTCACAATCTGACCACTGTAAAATCTGCTATTGCGGTACTATTACCATTAGTAATCATGATGGTGATTGTTATTGCGTTAATGGCTGTAATAATTGCAGCAATCGCAGCAATTGGACTTGGTGAACTTGGTGGGTTTTAATTACCCGCCACTTTTCTTTTTTTTCAATTCATTTCTATAAATAATACATTTATTTTTAAAAAACACATAACAACAACTATTTTATCCTTCCACATACATCATAGTTCCCGATGAAAGTCTACAAGAATTATGATGACCTGCCCAAAATCAAGTTCCCCCGAGGGCAGGAAGTATTTATCAGCGACAGTACGATTCGGGACGGCTCCCAGATGCCGGGTGTCGTTATGTCAAAAAACCATAAACTCCAGATTTTTGAGTATCTTCATAAGATCGGAATAGAAAAACTTGAAACCTTTGTTTTTAACCATCGAGACAAAGAAGCAGTGAAATCTATGCTAAAGAAGGGGTATGAATTCCCTGAGGTCACAGGATGGGCCAGGGCAAATACTGCTGATATTGATCTGGTACTGGAGATGGACGGGATAGAAGAAACCGGCATATTGATGTCAGTCTCAGACTCCCATATAATTGACAAGATGGGACTTCCAAACAGGGAGGCCGCAGAAGAGAAATACCTGGATGCACTGCAATATGCAGTGGACCACGGCCTGCGCACCCGCGCACATATCGAAGATATGACTCGTGCCGATAACTACGGTTTTGTATTCCCACTTGTCGAGAAATTGATAGAAATAGACCCCGACTGCATTATCCGTTTATGTGATACCCTTGGCATGGGAATACCTTTTGAAGGTGTGGACGAACCATATGGCATCCCATCAATGGTCAAATACCTTCATGACGAAATGAAAGTCAAGAATATTGAGACCCATGTCCATGATGACTTCGGGTTGGGTATGGCAAACACACTTGCAGGATACTGGCACGGTGCTAACTGGTCAAGCCTCACGTTTTTGGGTATCGGTGAGCGTGCCGGAAACACAGAAATAGAGAAAGTAGTGCTGTTTTTGCATGAGAGAATAGAAGGGTTTGATAAATATAACCTGGAAGCAGTAACTGAATTTGCCAGGTTCATGGAAAAGGAGATTGGAATAAGGGTGCCCCGTAACAAGGCCGTCGTAGGTAAGAATATATTTGCCCATGAAAGCGGTATACATACAGCCGGGGTCATCAAAAACCCATTCACTTACGAGGCCTACCTGCCAGAGCTAGTGGGTGGGAAGCGGATGTTGCTCATCGGCGATTCATCCGGACTTGAAGTACTCAGGCATAAGGTTGAGGAGACCCTGAATGAATTGATGGGTGTCACAGTCAAGGTACTGAAACAAGACCCCAGGCTGAAGGAGATCCAAGACCATATCCACCGGCTCTATGATCAGGAACTAAGAGTATCCAGCATCTCAGATGAGGAATTGAAGGGTTATGTTGAGAAATACTTCATGTTCGAACCGATCGTAGAATCCGAAACCCACGAAAAAGCAAATATACAGTGAGAAAATAATTTCACCGACACAAAATGGCGCCGGTGGATCTTGTTTTTTTTAATCTATTCCAGCTTAGCAATAATAGCATCACTCATCTCGCTTAGTTTTGCACTGCCACCCATATCATAGGTGACATGTTTGCCTTCTGATATCACTGATTCAGTAGCATCGAAAATTGCCTTTGCCTGCTCCTTCTCACCAAGATAATCCAGCATCCATGCCCCTGCCAGTATGGTGGCTACCGGATTGACCTTATCCTGGCCTGCATATTTCGGCGCTGAACCGTGAGCAGGCTCGAACATGGCATAACTATCGCCAATATTTGCAGAATATATCAACCCGATACTGCCAACCAGTGCACTACACTCCTCGCTTATCACGTCCATGAACAAATTAGTGGACAGCAGGATGGATTCATTGAATAACTGTGGATTTTTAATTAACTGCTGGGCGATATTGTCGATATGGTATTCCCAGACCTCTATGTCAGGATAGTCCTGGTGTACCTTTTCCACTTCTTCTAAGAATGTACCGCAGGTCAGCTTGAGAATATTGCTCTTATGTATGGGCACCACCCTCTTCCAGCCCCTTCGCTTTGCCTCATCAAAGGCATACCTGGCAATAAGTCTGCTATTGGTGCGGGTTATCTTGCGAATGGCAATATAGACATCATCGGTAAGCTTAATCTCTTCACCGATATACAACCCTTCCGTACCTTCCCTGACACATACGAAATCCACATCCCCCAGTGGCTTTGCCGTGTTCGGGAATGTCCTGGTCGGTCTTACATTGGCGTACAGGCTAAATTTCTGCCTGATAGATACGGCAACGCTCTTGGGTGAACCTGCACCGCCCGGTGTGGTGGTTGGTCCCTTGAAACATGCATCGGTCTTTTCAAGCAGGTTCCAGGTCTGCTGTGGAATTAGTGAATCGCCACCTTGGGCTTCCCACCAGGTAGCTCCAGCCTCACATGGTATGAACTCTACATTTGTACCGGCAGCCCGGGTAACTGCGATCATGGCATCTACCAGTTCAGGTCCCACACCGTCTCCTTTTATTATTGCTGCTTTTTTACTCATAATATTTCACATCTGCTCTTTCATTCAAATCCGGCTATATTTGGTAATTATTTCATTTAAGGGCTTCGAACGGTGTTCATCCAATTGTTGCAGGCTTAAAATGTATAGATAGAGATTTTTATTATCTATCCGACCTTATCCCTGTAGTACTGTAACGCTTTTCTTATTACATCGGTTTCGGGTTCGCGGTACATGGCATCCATACCCCCATTACCGGAATTCATATCTACTCCCCTTACCACCACTGCCGGTGTACCCCAATTACCTTCACCCATAAGGAAATTGGCAAATCCGGCTATCTCATCCACCACTGCCTCGTTGGCAACTTCCAGTTCGACCCCGAACAGGTCAGTGCTCCCCCTCCAGTCATGATGTGTGTCGATACCCGCGATCCCCAGGGCAATACCTGTTTGCCCTTCCCGAAACGCCCTGCCGTTGGTGTCGGTGATGATAACACTGACCCGTTTGCCTGTTAGCCTGAAAAAATCTTCTTTAAGCTGTCTGGCACTTTCATCCGGGTCAGCGGGCAGCAATAATAATCCATGCTCCACATTTGACTCATCAATACCAGCATTGATGCAGACATTCCCGCTTACGTGCCGGACAAGGAAGATGGGGGATTCAATGAGAACTTCCGTACTTTCATTGAGCACTGCCTGGACGAAGGCCGGGTCATTTCCAATTTTTTTAGATATTCTCTCTGCTTCCGGTGTGGGAGTTATGGTTCCAGGATCGATAACCAACGCCTGTGCCTTTGACACGATTGTTGAGGCGATCACAATAATGTCATGTTCTTCTATTGTCGTTCGCTTGTGGATGAGCCCGGCAAGGTCATGACCCTGTTCTATCATGGGCATGTTATCCACTGTGAAAACACTTAATTTCAATACTATTCCTCTCACAAATTATGCCTGGTAAACATTGCTGCAAACATTTGAATTTTAAACATTCATATTTTGGACATTCATGTTTTATAGATTTTGGTTACATTACTATTGTAGGAACATTTAAATGATTTTTCATATATAAAAAAATTAGTAAATCTTTCAATATATATGTATTCAATTAATAAATATTTATTGTAATAATTTATACTTTAGACATAAGGTAAAATATGGTTAAAGTTCTGGTTGCAGATGATTCTATTTTAACATAGACAATGCTAAAAAACATTTTGACAGAAAACGGTTATGATGTTGATGAGGCTGTTAACTGGAACGAAGCAGTTTCCAGGTATGACTGGGTCAAACCCGACCTTGTACTGATGGACCTTCTGATGCCTGAAAAGGACGGGTTGAGTGCAATAAAGGACATAATCAGCAAGGATTCCAGTGCAAAGATCATTGTTTGCAGTGCCGATATCCAGGTATCGATAAACACGTCTACTTTATTGTCAAGAACCTAATGATACAAATCTTATCACTCCCCTTCCACAAACCATATGTAAAGGGGAGGGCTATTCGTTAACGATGGCAGAAGTATATCCCGGCACTGAGACCAGGTCACTGCTGATCCAACTGGGCTACAATGAAGCACTAATACAGGATATCCAAAGTGAACTCAATACTTTGTTCAGGGAGACCGGATTCCCTGAAATCAAAAGATCAATTTTTTCTGCAAGCCAGAAAAAGGATATAACACGACTGGTGGATTCTTTGAAGACGCTGATGGTCTCACTGGAAGACAAAGGCTTTTACCGGCCTGATATTCCCCAACCGCTGCTTAAGCTTCTGGTGAACGGCCTGAACCTGAAGAACGAAGATATTTTTGCGATCCTTGATGGGTCAGGTATACCTGATGAAATAAAAAGAAATGAGAAGGAATTCCTTGTTTCATGTGCTGCCATAACCCAGCTTGGTTACATACTCCTGCGCTGCCTGGTACCAGAGGTAAAGGCTGTGAGTGCAGGACCCCATGTATGTATCATGATCGATGGTTTTTCGCCCGGTTCAATGATGTTCATTGATTTCAGCCTGGATGCGATAAAGGAAGTAAATGTCAAGCAGGTATATGACAGGCGGGATAATTATTATTATCTTAAAAATCCGGACGAGATATCCGGGCTGGATGAGGAGACATCCGGTTTGTTGATGAAATATTACTCTTCCTTCCAGATGACCACAGATATTGGTCTTAGTCATATTATTCATAATAACCTGGGCATTGTCTATGATACGGCTGGCAGATACGGGGAGGCAATTGAAGAGTATGGGGAGGCTCTTAAACTTGATACGGATTATATTGAAGCCCACAATAACCTGGCTGTGATCTATGACAAGATGGGCAGGAATGAGGAAGCAATTGGGGAACTCCAGGAGGTATTAGGACTCAACCCGGGATACACAGAAGGACACAGCAACCTTGCACATGTCTATACCGGGATGGGTCGATACGATGAAGCGATCTTTGAGCTTGAAAAAGCACTGGGGCTTGATCCTGAATATGCACCGGCACATAACAGTCTGGGCCACATCTTTGCCGGACAAAAGAAATACCCTGAGGCAGTAAAGGAATTCCAGGAAGCTATCAGGCTTGACTCTGAATATGTCCTGGCCCGTAATAATCTTGGACATGTCTATTTAGAGCTTAAGAAGTATGAAGATGCGATAAAGGAGTTTGAGCAGGTCACAAAGCTGGACCCCAGGTTTACCGAAGCACACCAGGGTATGGGATTGGCCTGCTATAACAAGGGCAGATATGATAAGGCAGCCCACGCCTGGGCCAGGGCGGTCTATCTAAAGCCGGAACTGATGGACAGCGTGCCAGATGAGTTGAAACTCAAAGTGAACATGGGCATTTCAAGGCTCAAGTTCTCGAAATGAAATTAACTGCAAACCGATTCGCAGTCAAGGTAAAAGATATATAAAATCTACGTATTCTTATATATGTGAAAATTAAGAATGGAGATGTCAAATTGATAAAGAAATCAACAATCCGGTTAATCGTCCTGATGATCATTACTTCACTGATTACCCTGAGCGGATGTACACAGGCTCCCGATTCAGCCACTGATTCAGATACGCAGGATAACAAAAGTGAATCACAGGACGGGGATTACATTTATGGAACTGCTGTGGTCGAATCCACCGAAATACTGGTTTTCGAATCATTTCCTGTAAAGATACATGTAGTCGCAAAAGGCTACCTGCCAGACGGCTGCACCGGGATTGACAGGGTTGAAGCAAAAAGAGATGGCAATACATTCACAGTTACGATAACAACAAAACGACCAAAAGATATGATGTGTACACAGGCCATTGTACCCTACGAAGAAAAAGTCCCACTTGATGTATACGGTTTGAAAGCGGGTACGTATGACGTTAATGTCAACACTGTGACCGATTCCTTTGAACTCTCCACTGATAACATCATCGAAGATGTAGGTGGCGTTTCCGAGGCAAATGTCTTTACAGAGGATAATAACGGCAGCACAGTAGAACTGGTGACGGGCGATACCTTCCAGATCAAATTGAACGAGAACCCCACTACAGGATACATGTGGACCCTGGAGACAACCAGCGGTCTGGAGATCATGAGCGATAATTTCTTATCTCCCGCCTCCGGACTTATTGGTGCGGGCGGCATTCACGAATGGTATATTAAGACCACTGCCAGCGGTACGCAGCAGGTGATCGCAGTATACAGTCGTTCATGGGAGAACCTGACCGGCAGCGAGCAGAGGTTTGTACTGACAGTGGAAGTGGAATAGATCCATTAGTTGGAAGTAAATTCTTCCAACCCTTCCAACTCTTCCAACCTTTCCACCACTTCCCCCACGCTCCAGTACATCCCCTTATCCAGTTTTTCAAGTAGCACTTTGGTATGAACACGTCTATCCCCCTCCATATCTATCACTTTCCAGCCCTGCGCTTTTATCAACTCCTCCTTACTGGCAGGGAACCGTGCATCCTCCTGCAGCACCTCTCGCAACGCCTTGACACCAGTGTATTGTGTGACCTTGGGGAACTTACCGTCCTTCCTGTATACTTTCAGCCGTGCGGCATCCTTGTACATCCTCCCGCCGTGGAAAGACAGGTACATTGACCCCGAACCGCTATCCTGCACTCTTTTATCTATCTCCAGCAGTTCGGCATCGTCAAACTGGTACAGGTTGTGCAGACCATGCCCGAACAGGCGGGAATATAAAATATCTGATTCAAATGCGGGCCCTGGCTCCCTGGACAGGTCCACACTGTGCACCATGTTAAACTCCTGCATAAACTTCACAAGTTCTTTACCGGGCGGCCCCCATCTTATCTCCCATACAAGCCTGATATCATCAAGCCGGGCCCGGGATAGCAGGTCATTGATATTATCAACCGCCTGGTTTGGGTTAAATGACCGGGGCGTCTCCAGCACCAGCAGGTTGGAATGAAGTCTCCTGCATATATCCAAATATGCTTCAAGGAGACCGTCTGCTCCCTTTGTGGGGCTTAGCAAATTTAGCAAATATTTGTGTGTCAGGTCGCGGTGGCATTTGACTGAGAATGTAAAAGTTTCCGGTACCCGTTTTGCCCAGGAATCTACTGTTTTTAATTGCGGGATATTATAGAATGTAGAGTTCACCTCAACAAAATCAAATGCCTTTGAATAGGCTTCCAGCGGGTCTGTGCCGGGTATATCAAAATATCCCCAGCCTCCGGCTCCTATCCTGTATTCTGACATTACAAAAGTTAATCTATTGTTAATGATTATAACTTTGATGGGTCTTTCACATGGGTACAATACGGCTTGGATGTTCGGGCTGGGACTATCGCGATTGGGTTGGCAGCCTGTATGAAAGGGACGAACCTTCAAAATTAAAGGCATATACTTCTGTATTTAACACAGCCGAGATCAATTCCACATTCTACAGCTATCCCAAGCCCGGGCTGGTACTGGGTTGGGCTTCCCATACTCCTGACGATTTCCTGTTCTCAGTAAAGCTTAACCGTACCATCACCCACGAGAAACGGCTGGACACTGCCGCTGGAGTGGAGGATGATGTGCAGAGGTTCTGTGACCTCTTAAAACCACTTGAGAAGGCTGGCAAACTTGCATGTATCCTTATCCAAATCCCACCTTCCCTGAAATACTCGCATGCATTGGTGGAAGGATTCCTGACGGTCCTCCCGGATGGCATTCCTTTTGCCCTTGAGTTCAGGAACCGGACATGGCTCACCGATGATGCGTCCCGCCTGTTTGGGAACTATAATATTATCCCTGTTATGACAGATGGTCCGGCACTGCCAAAGCAGGAACTGGCTTCAACGGATATGGCCTACATCAGGTGGCACGGCAGGGGTGGTAGGGTGTGGTACAATTACCGCTATTCCAAACGGGAACTGGAACCCTGGGTCAAGAGCATCAGGAAACTTTGGGATGACGTTGATGTGCTGGGTTATTTTAACAACCATTACCACGGCTATGCCCCTGAGAACTGCCTGGATGTGCTTGAGATGCTGGGTATAACCACACCCAGGCAGGAACTGATGCATAAACAACTCAGGACCGGGCAGGCAAGACCCGCCGCAAGAGCCACTACCCTGGCAGAGTTTGCAGACCTTGAGGTCACAGCCGATGAGATTGAAAAGATGCTGCTTGAGTTCATGGATGCCGGACGGCTTGAACGGGCCAGGCAGATAAAGGATGTGGAGGTCCTGAAGGAAGAGCCCGACCTGCTGGTGGCTGATGTGGGCGGATATTCCATTTATATGGATTATAACGGCCGGTTCATCCTGCACGACTGCCAGGACTGGCAGCGGGGCACTGCAAGGCGCAGGATGTGTAAGCATGTTGCCGCACTGTTGCTGTCATTGCCACCTGAGAAAGGCAGGCTGCTATTGGACCTGATCAAGGCCCAGAAATGGGATTTCAGGCCGTATACGGGGTGAGACCCGGAAACTTAAGGTGTTCAGGACCAGTTCACAGAAACCTGGACTTGCAAGTGTAGCTGGAAAACTTATTAAAATATCAAACATACCAGTACTTGTGGTGAAAAAGTGATAATACCTGAACATGAACGATCTGCTGAACCCCTGATCGGTGAAAATGTGATTAAACATCCTGATATGGTCAGGGCTGTTGAATGGGTTCTCACCGAATATGAACCCCCAAAGCGGGAGATATGCATCTTCGTTCCGTGTTCGAAAGCAAAACCATATCACGACAGTCCGTCCCACAAAATGTTTGACAGTATCATATTCAGGCATCTCACTCATGACCAGGTTCACGTAGTGGTATTTGGTACCTGTGGCGTAACGCCCAGGGAACTGGATACCGAATATCCGTTTATGGATTACCAGTTCATGCTGGGGCGGTGTGACATACCAAAGGTCAAACGGGAATTCCACAAGTTAGAGAGCCAGAGACTGGCACGTTATCTTGAGTTAACGAAGCAGCATTACAGACACAGGATAGCGTATTGTTTGGGAGATTTCAGGTTGGCCATGGAAAAGGCAGTGGAACTTAGCCAGGTCAAGGTGGACATTGTACCAAAATCCGGGACAATGGAAAAACTCCATAACCCTGACTTGAAATTCAGCTTTGGAAGTCTTTATCACCAGGAATACCAGAGGGATTTCGATGAAGCTATCTACCGGGCTGCTGGCCTGGATACTTCAAATGATGCGGTAACAGATATCCGGAGAACAAATGTCCATGTAACAGACGATTCAGATTGGTATATTATATGATCATGGAAAAATATGTAACGGATTGCTTTTTTGCTAACAAAGTGAAAAGGTGGGTGGCTGTGGAAGCAGATCCTGTGTCTGTCAGGTCTGTGATGTTATTTGAGCAACGTCCTGGTGACGAGAGTATAACCCTGCCGGTAACTTCTGACCTGCAAAGATACTTCATGGGAGAGAACGTCGATTTTTCATCCTATGATGTGGACCTGTCAGGTTTCACACCATTCCAGCAGGAAGTGCTTACTGCCACCAGGTCCGTTCCCTGGGGCACTTGTATTACTTACTCCCGGCTTGCCAGTATGGCAGGTAGGCCAAAAGCAGTAAGAGCAGTGGGAAACGCCCTTGGGTCGAACAGGGTGCCTGTAATTATCCCATGTCACCGCATAGTCTCAAAACACGGGCCTGGCGGCTATTCACTGGGGATAGGACTTAAACTGGAACTGTTGAGGCTGGAATCTATCGAGATTTAAGTACGTGCACGAGCCCCGGGTGTCAGTACTATGGAATGGGGCACCCGGACTGCTATTGATACATACCTAAAGCGCCACAACAGGGTGCAGGATGTGGTGTATAACCTAGGTGTGGTGGGGTAAGGAGCCTATGATCCGGCTGCTGGCACACAGGGCTGTGGATGCTGCGGGGCTGGCTGTGAAGATTGCTAGGAGGTGGGGGGGTAAAAGTGTGTTTCAAGCGTTATTTATGGAGTTTGGATATCTAACGGTGGGCAAAAAGATTATTGTAAAAAACAACATCAAAGAATAGTATGAAAGTATTAAATTATAGAATTCTATTCCGAAAAGAACCTGAAGGTGGTTATACAGCAATGGTTCCTTCACTTCCTGGCTGTGTCACATATGGGGAAACAATAGAAGAAGCGATAGATATGGCAAAGGAAGCTATTGAATTATACATAGAGAGCTTAAAAGAGCATAGTGAAATAATACCTACAGAAGAAGGTTTTTCTCCATTTGAAGGAATGGTGCGGGGACCATCTATGGGCTCAGAGTTTTAGTAGTTACTTGATTAGGAGATAGGCAAATTGACAGAAGATATGCCGGTTACGGTTACACCCAGTATAATAAAATGGTCACGGGAAAATCTTGGCTATTCGATCAAAGAAATATCCGAATTGATACCATTATCTGAAAGCGACTATGAGGGCTGGGAAAACGGGAACATAGTGCCAACTCTTGACCAGCTTCGGGCATTTTCAAGATTTGTGAATCAACCAATTGCTTTCTTTTTCAGGCCTAATCCTCCTGAAGTAGAACCTTTACCCCGAGATTACCGTACTCTGCCAAGTGAAGACAGAATCCCTATCTCTCCAGAAACAAGAAAAGTCATCCGAGAAGTGCAATCGAAGCAGAGGATTTTCATAGATTTGTTAGACGAGTTGAAGAAAAACGAGTTAGTAGGAATAATCCAGAACCTTTCAGACCCAGAAAGATATGCATCTGACATCCGGGAATACTTTAACATCTCATTTGCCCGGCAATCCGCATGGAAAAACGATTATACTGCCTTCAAAGAGTGGAGAGGTATCTTAGAGCAACACGGTTTCTTAGTATTCCAGTACAAAATGCCAGTGAATGAGATAAGAGGATTTTCCATTCCAGATGATGTTGCCCCCGTGATTGTTACTAACAAGAATGAACATATTCGTTCTCAAATATTCACGTTATTCCACGAAATGTCCCACATACTTCTGAATAAAGGCGGATTGTGCTTGCCAGATAGATGGGATTTAACAGGAACGGAGGAGGTAGCAAAAGTCGAAATTTTTTGCAATCACTTTGCAGGAGCGTTTATTGTACCACGTGACTACCTTTTATCTCATAAGTATTTGAGAGGGAATCAAGGGGTTACCATAGAAATGGAGAGGAAAATCGGAGGCATTTCAAATTCTTTTTGGGTAAGCAAGGAAGTTGTTGTTCGGCGCTTGGTAATATTGAAAATGATTCCTAAAAGCGATTATAGGGAATGGAAAAAAACTCGTTTGGTAATCTCTACTCCAGTGGTTACAGGTGGTGGTGGTTCAGGCAGAGATATTGCAAACGAATGCGTGGGAAAACATGGCAGGAACTTCACTTCACAGGTACTGGATTCATATAGAAACGAGAAAATAACCTACGTCGATATAGCGGATTCCCTCGATATCAAGACTAAATATATTCCAAGGCTTGAAAAAATTGTTGAGGCGTAATGTTGGCACAGCAATATACTCTTGAATATGAGCCTCTAAAGGTATACTGCTTCGATACTTCAACATTCATTGAATTGTGGAATGTCACACATCGCCCTAAGACATTCCCGTCCCTGTGGAAGGACATCGAAAAAATCATTGGTGCTAAGAAAATAATATCTTCAGTAGAAGTGCTCAATGAGTTACAAGCACGAGATGATGATTTGTTTGCATGGGCGGTAAAAAACAAGCAAGGTTTTTTACCAATAGATCGCATTCAAATAGAAGAGTTACAAAAGATTTACTTAGAAATCGAGAATGTTGGCCATAAAGGACGAATCTTTGATGCAGATCCCTGGATTCTGGCACTGGGACGAACGAAAAATGCATATGTTGTCTCAAGTGAAAAGCACACAGGGGATAAAGGCAACCCGAGAATTCCAGACGCATGTAAATTTCTAAACATCCCACACATAAGAAGTTCTGATGTGTTCGAAATCGAAGGCTTATCTTATTAACGCTCGGAAAAACTCGCTCCGAGCAGGGGGCCACTGGAGGTAAAAAAAATGTCCCATTGCAGGTTAAAATCCCTCCATCCGAACCTGCTCCCGGATGAAAATTAAAGGATGTGCGGCATTGCGAGGAGGGAGAGTAAGCTGTGAGGGGATAATACTTTCACCGCACTTATGCCATTCATTTTTATTTTACAGCCACATCAATAATTCAGTATGTCAAGGGAATTGAGGCATGACAGGCACACGGTATCGGTGCTTACGGACCACATGGTTTTTTCTCCAAAGTACAGGGGCAAGGTGCTGGTGGGTGATGTGCCCATGTTGGCTGAGGCGATTATCAGGAAGACGTGTAAGGAACTTGATATTAAGATTATTGATATGTCAGTAAGTAGTAGTCACATCCATATTTTTATTCAATATCCGCCAAAGTATTCCGTAAGTTTTATTGCTAAGAGGCTAAAAGGTAGAACCAGTAGAATATTGCGGCAGGAATTCCCTGAACTGAAAAAATGTTGCAAAAAAAATTCTATAGGCACCAAGCTGCTATCATGGAAGTGTTGGGCATGGCTGGGAAGTTGTTGAGAAATATATCGCCGGACAAGATAGAAAATCGTGATGTGGAGTATTATAAACAGGCCCTGGACTTAACAGGCTGTCCGACAATTACTGCCAGTAATAATTATATCCCTCCATTTCAAATTTAAAGCCCTATTCCTCCTCCTTTTTATAGAGATTTTGGATTATCGGCAGCTTGTTAAGTCCGGGATATAGTGAATGTGCGTAGTTCCTAATACACATGCTCTCGATGATCTATCCAATTAAGATAAACTACTCTTTCCCTTTCATCTGGTGTAAAAATTAGGCGATATCTTTTAGCAATTCTTGTTGATTTTTTGCCATGTAATTCCCCCGAAAGCCAACCACCAACATGTAATGGATTTTCACTCAGCCTAATTAACTTCTTATCAAGTTCTGCAAGAACATCTTTATTCTTTTTTACGGTTTTAAAGGATTCAAGAAATGTATCTGTTCTCATGACCACCCATGTCATATTTCACAACTCGCTAATGAGGTCATCTATTGAAGATATTTCTTTAACTCGTCCTTCTTTAATGTCCATATCACTTTTATGAATACCTTCCATGGTTTTTGGATTACTGATAATCTCAACAGTGTCAATTAATGCATCTAAATCTTCATGGGTTACCATGTTTTGCTCTATTATTTTTAACTCCTGATATATATCATCTACTGTAATTGATTGATTCATACTTTTTAATTCGCTTTAATCATAATAATGCTTGTCATTGTTTTAAATCACCATAGGTTAATTATATCACAATTTGCTTTTATGCGGCGGGAGTAATTTCACTGATCCTGGCAGGGATAAGATTCGGTCTGCTGAGCGTTTCACACGTTCGGAAATCCCCTATGCGGAGTTCTATAACCCATGCCATATGCCGGAGGGTGTGAGTATAATGGAATGGGGAACCCGGACTGCCATTGACAGATTCAGGAAACTCCACAACAGGGTGCCGGATGTGGTGTATGAACTGTGTGCGGTGGGGTAAGTAGCCTGTGATCCGGCTGCTGGCACACAGGGTTGTGGATACTGCGGGGATGGGTGTGGAGATTGGTGGGAGGTTGGGGGAGGGGGAGTAAGCTGTGAGGGGATAATACTTTCACCGCACTTTTGCCATTCATTTTTATTTACAGCCACATCAATAATTCAGTATGTCAAGGGAATCGAGACATGACAGGCACACAGTATCGCTGCTTACGGACCAGATGGTATTCTCTCCCAAATACAGGGGCAAGGTGCTGGTCGGCGATGTGGCCATGTTGGCTGAGGCAATTATCAGGAAGACGTGTAAAGAACTTGATATTGAGGTCATTGATATGGCAGTAACCCCTGACCATGTGCACATATTTATCAAATATCCGCCAAAATATTACGTAAGTTATATATCCAGGATGATCGAAGGTAGAAGTAGCAGGATGCTCAGGAAGGAGTTTCCCCATTTGAAGGAATGGTGCGGTGACCATCTATGGGCTCCAAGTTGCTACCACGGCTCTGTGGGCTCTGGCTGGGACGTGGTTGAAAAATATATCTCGGCACATAATACATATGAGCATAACAGGAGATAGATACGGAAAATCGCCATATACAGGCCCGGTACATTTGTACGGGGTATACCGTAGTGACCTGGGGGAAACAAGATACACAGGAAACGCAGGACTAACCCACAACGGTATCGCTTTTTAACAGTTCAGTCCAGCAAAATCTTGTACTCAAGATCAATAACCCAATAGTTCCCCCTGCTGACCAATGAACAAACAATAATAGTTTAAACCTCACCATACAATTACAGTTGATGAACGATCCGGATATTACCATACCCAAAGGCAGTGGTATCTATTCGCTTTTACTGGAACTAAAAGAAGATATGTGCATAACAGTAGGGGCACTGGGAGAAATCAATTTCCCTGCCGGTTATTATTCATATACTGGCTCGGCAAGAGGTGGTGGCGGTTTTAGCAGGATCAGGCGGCACCTGGATGTGGCAGCCGGGCGTAACCCAACCAGGCGCTGGCATATAGACTACCTGTTGCCGCATACCATTCCAAGAGGTGTGGTGCTGACACATACCGACCAGGACCTGGAATGTCAAATATCAGAAACGATCGGGTCACATACTGAAACGATACACAGGTTCGGGAGTTCCGATTGCAGTTGCATCGGTCACCTGCACATGAAAAGAGATATAGAAAAACTGGTACGTATTGTGACAAATGCACATGACATCAAGGGATTATTCAAAAACTTTATTCCATTTAACATTCATGTATGATACATAGGTGCGTTATGAATAACATTTTACGAAGAGGACGCCTGGGATCAAAACAAGATCCGGATATCCTTGATTATCTTTCATCAATGGATGCGGACAGGATGATATTTGATGCAGACCTGTTAGTAGACATGGCTCATGTGGTGATGTTAAGCGAAGCCGGGATCATAACCAGGGATGAATGTGTACTGATCCTCAGGGCCCTGGATACTATTAAACAGGAAGGGTTTGAAGGGCTTGACATGTCATACGAAGACCTACACATATCCATCGAAGCAAAGCTAATAAATTTGGTAGGCGAGAATACAGGCGGAAGAATGCATTCCGCACGCTCACGAAACGACGAGGTCGCTACATGTATCCGTATCGGATTAAGGGATGAACTGATTACATTGATGCATAAGCTCATCACCCTTAGAAAGACCATGCTTGCGATCGCCAGGGAACATACAAAGACCCTGATGCCCGGATTTACGCACCTGCAGCATGCCCAGCCTACTACTTATGCCCATCATCTGCTTGCCCATCACGATGCCCTATCAAGGGATACCCAGAGGCTACTGGGTGCATACATGAGGACGAACATGTCCCCGCTGGGAGCAGCAGCATTCGCATCAACCGGATTTAATATCAACCGTGAACGTACACGAGAACTGCTTGGATTTGACGAAATCGTTGAAAACTCAATGGACGCTGTAAGTACCAGGGATTTTATCCTGGAATCCATATCCGTATTTTCCAACATAATGACAAACCTGAGCCGGATTGCAGAAGAGATCATTTCCTGGAGTTCAGAGGAATTCGGATTTGTGGAACTGGATGACCAGTATGCTTCCACATCATCCATCATGCCCCAGAAAAAGAATCCTGATACTGCGGAACTCCTGAGAGGGAAGACAGGTACGGTTTACGGATGCCTTATGTCTGTATTGACCATAACCAAGGCACTGTCCATGAGCTATAACAGGGACCTGCAGGAGGTTACTCCCCACATGTGGAGGGCGGCCGGTACCACCATCAGTTCAGTAACAATAATGACAGGTATGCTTCCCACTATGAAAGTCAATACCGAAAAAATGGAATCTGCGGCAGGCACCGGTTTTTCTACAGCTACAGAACTTGCTGATACGATTGTCCGGACAACTGAAATTCCCTTCAGGACTGCACACCAGATCGTAGGTACGCTGTCAAAGAGTGATGTCAGGACACTTGAAGAGCTGGACAGGATCGCACTTGAGATAACAGGCAGGAAACTTTCGGATGAGGGGCTTAGCCAGGAGATGTTTGATGAGGCTCTTGATATCATGGAGAATGTAAAACGGCGTAATGTAGTCGGTGGTCCCTCACCAGTTGAAGTAAGCAGGATGATAGAAGAGCGCAATTACCAGTTATCGCTGGATATTAATACGCTAATGGAAAAAACCAATTTTGTCCAGGATGCCATGAAGAAGCTTGATAACATTAAGGATTCATTTATTGAAAGAGGTAATACATGACAGTAGAAGAAGGGGACAGCGTACTTGTAAAACAGGGCAATCACACTTTCGACGGTGTACTTATGCCCTCGTTCACAGACAGTGCTGTCATTAAATTGAAGAACGGTTATAACGTGGGATTTGATCCTGGTAATATTACCATGGAGCTGGCTGAGAAAAAACAGGATATGCAGGCTGCAACAGTAGAACTGCCGCCCCATGATCCTGACCTGCCAAATGTATCCATCCTATCCACGGGCGGGACCATTGCAAGTAAGGTAGACTACAGGACCGGGGCCGTGACCAGCCAGTTCACAGCCGAGGATATTTTACTGGCCATTCCTGAACTTACCAAGATCGCTAATTATAATGCCAGGGTTTGCTATAGTATCTTATCTGAGAACATGCAGCCTGAATACTGGGTCAAACTGGCAGAAGAGGTATATAATGAGATAAAAGCCGGAGCTGCCGGGGTGATTATCACCCACGGTACTGATACTATGATGTACACGGCAGCAGCTCTTGCGTTTATGATCGAGACGCCGGTGCCTGTTGTGTTCGTAGGCAGCCAGCGCAGTGCTGACCGTCCCAGCAGTGACAATGCCATGAACGCCATCTGTGCAGCAAAGGTGGCTACAAGCGATATTGCCGGGGTTACTGTGGTCATGCACGGGACAACCTCGGACGATTTCTGCCATATCCACAAGGCAACGAAGGTCAGGAAGATGCATACCAGCAGGCGTGATGCGTTTAAGTCCATCAACTCAAGACCCCTTGGTCGGGTGGATTACCCGTCCGGTGATATCACAACCTACCTTGACCATGCCAGACGTGGGGAGGAGGAACTGGCCATTAATTCCAATATTGAGCCCAGGTGCACGCTAATAAAATATACTACAGGGGCAAGTCCGGAAACCCTGTTGTTTGCTTCTGCCAATTATAAGGGTATTGTTATTGAGGGGACAGGGCTGGGCCATGTGTCTACTGAATGGGTGCCTTATATAGAAAGGACAACCGAAGCCGGGATACCTGTAGTGATGACCAGCCAGTGCATAAGTGGCAGGGTGTGCGACCGGGTATATGATACCGGGCGGGACATCCTTAAAGCGGGAGCCATAGAGGGCGAGGATATGATGCCCGAGGTTGCGCTGGTGAAATTGATGTGGGCGCTGGGGCAGACAGGGGATATTGATGAGGTCAGGAGGATCATGACCACTGATATAGCAGGAGAGATCACCAGGAGTTCCCGGACCTGAATCTTAATTGTAAGCAGAATAGGTATCCACTTCAAATAATAGGGCAAAAATAATAGCCACAGAGAACACAGAGGATTTCTTCTCTGTGTCCTCTGTGCTCTCTGTGGCAGATAAATATAAACAATGATTTATACAAATATTATTACCCTACTTTTAGAAAGGGATACCAGAATAGGACTTTACAGGAGGATGTTGAAATTATGAATGATAAACCTAAATTCGTATTTGAATGCCAGGAATGCGGGAAATGCTGTGAAAGGGATGTAATGGCATTTCTGGATGACATAAATGACTGGATGGAACATGGGTTGATGTACAAGGTACTGCCTCATTTGTTTATTGAGGGGGATTTTGGTTCTGTTGCTATTCAACTGGACAAACAGACAAAAGATGACAGGACTGTGTGTGCATTATATGACCTTGAAAAGAGCGAGTGCACACTGGGTGATAACAGGCCGGTTTCCTGTCGTTCGTTCCCATTGGGTTATAATGGCAAGAATTATATTATTATAGATATGGACTGTCCGGGACTTGGGCAGGGCAGCATGACTGTAGAAAAACTTACCTTGATGAGGGATACAGCCAGGGCCGGGTATGAGAGTAAGCAACAGACGCAACATATTCTGCCTATGCTTGAGAACCTGTTTATCAGGAAGATGACCTTCGAGTCACAGAAGGCCATGGGAGAGCTTACTCCTGAGCAAAGGGAAGAGCTTGAGAATATACTAAAGGACAAGGAAAAATAGGTTTTAACCAAGACAAAATCCAGGGAATGGAATTTGGTATAGATGAAATATTCTATTATTTTTTCAACTCAGTCCAATTAGTCAATATACGTTTATATATACAAATCGCATATCTGGATACCATGATGGGCAACACCTTTGGAAAAGCATTCTCAATCACAACCTGGGGCGAGAGCCACGGTCCTGCCATAGGCGTTGTCATCGATGGCTGCCCTCCCGGACTGGAGTTGACAGAAGCTGACATTCAGCTTGAACTGGACCGCAGACGTCCCGGCCAGAGCGAGATTACCACGCCCAGGCAGGAAGATGACCGAGTGGAAATACTTTCAGGAGTGTTCGAGGGTAAGACTACAGGCACGCCCATTGCCATGCAGGTCAAAAACAAAGACGCTGACTCCTCCAAATATGACATTATCAAGAACATGCCCCGCCCCGGTCATGCCGACTATACTTACCAGATGAAGTACGGTCTACGTGACCACAGGGGCGGAGGGCGCTCATCTGCCAGGGAGACCATTGGCCGTGTGGCTGGTGGAGCAGTAGCTAAAAAGATACTTGCCGGACACGGCATCGAAATACTGGCTCATGTTGTTGAACTTGGCGGTATTAGAGCTTCACCTGTACAGGTTGATGAAATAAATGCCAATGACATAAAAGCCAATGTGGAATCGAACCCGGTACGCTGTGCCGACCCCGAAGTTGCAAAGGCCATGCTGGAAAGAGTAAAACAGGCCCGGGAAGATAAGGATAGCATCGGCGGAATTGTTGAGATACTGGCTCTTGGGGTCCCGCCCGGCCTGGGCGAGCCCGTGTTTGATAAACTGGACTGTGACCTGGCAGGGGCCCTTATGGGTATCGGCTCAGTCAAGGGCGTGGAAATTGGCTCGGGTTTTGCAGCTGCCACCATGACCGGAAGCCAGATGAACGACCCTTTCGAAATGCAAAATGGGAGGGTGGTATGTTCCACCAACAATGCGGGTGGGATTTTGGGAGGCATCTCCAGTGGTGAAACAATCGTTTGCAGAATAGCTGTTAAACCCACACCCTCCATTGCCCGGTCCCAGAGGACTGTAGACATGTCTGATATGTCTGAAACCAATATAACAATAGAAGGGCGACATGACCCAACAATCCCACCCAGGATCGTACCTGTAGCCGAAGCCATGACAGCACTGGTACTTGCCGACCACCTTATTAGAGCGTAATCGTATATACGATCATATTCAAAGTGATCACGAGTTAAAAGTCAGCAGCTATTTCTTGACGTATAGGAAAGTATATACTTTCCTGTAGGCTTAGAAAATGTGAACGAAGTGAGCATTTTCTTGATTTGTCAGTCATTATTTTGCAGCATTTCATTATCTCGCTGGCTAAACTCAGGCAGGATATTAACATTCCTTCCCAGTTCCTCAAACACTTCATGCTGGGAACTGACAATGACCACATGTGCAGGCGGATGTATCTTTGTAAGTTTTCCAATAGCGACACTTGGACTTGTGTCTAGTGAAACTAAAGCTGCTGCATAGCACTTATTTTTTAATGGACGATTCATTACCTTTCCAAGTATCTCGTCTGCATAATCCGGTGATATGGATTTTGGTGGTCCTGAAAACACCATCTGTCCGTATCTCCTTAAATCAAGTAATGTAGTATGTACCTTTATAGGACTATCTGCCCGTATTATTGCAAAAGACTTCATTTTTTACTCCACGCAGATTATTATATTGGTATTCAATATATTACTAAGTGGTATAATACTATGTTGATGACAAATATATAAATTGTCATATTTTGTCTGGCAATTTAAGTCTTTTTTACCTTATCGGAAATAAAAGTCATAAGGTCAAGGAAATCATCCATTGTGTCAAGTTTTTTCTTCTCCACGAGTACAGTATTTTCTATCATCTCTGACTTGCAATATCCATTTACAATGACCATGGAATGAGTATTTGTCACTTCAGAGATGCTGCTCATTAACTTTGCCCTTTTCATCATTGCTCCTGAGTATTCACTAAAACCCGTGAGAATCTTGGACACATTATCCTGATTAATGTTCTCCCTGTGCTCGAATGAAACAGCACTGAACGGTGCCTGTGAGATTGGAATCACTTCAATGCCTAAATTGGATAATATGGATCTAATTATTGTTCCTGGCTCTTTTTCAACCGGATGCGGCCTGGATTTCACATTTGTATTTTTTACATTTAGAAAATCAATAGCAAGGGCGATTCCTGTATTGAACATTTCTTCGATCTTAATCACCATATCAACAGACATATCCATACCCTCTTCTTCATATTTACTTATGGTACGCCTGGATAAACCAAGGTCTGAAGCCATGGCTCCAATTGAAAGTTGTCTGCGTATTCGCTGTTCACGCAGCACACTACCATCCACACTCACATACAACCCTCCAGGTGCTGCATATACCACGGGCGGCAGTTCTTCTATAAAATAATCAAATATTGTATCGATATTAACAGATGGAATACCATATCTATAATATACGACAGTGGGTTCAAGTGGTTGATCCCTGGTCTTCTCCCCAACCAAAAGCACAGACCCCTCCAGGTATTCTGCAAGGTACATCATCTCTTGTGCAGTATCCTCTTTAAGACCGTCGATGTTGGAAAGTACTTTTATCAATAATAGCCGTTCATTGCGCCTTGCAGCGATGTCAAAGCTTCTTGGCCTGATATTGCAGCGTTCTGAAACATTGAATCCGCTTTGTTCCAGTATGCCTATGACCTGGTTTATCAATATCTCTTTATTCATCTTCCTTGAAGTTGTGCATAGTAATACTATATAAAATAAGAGGTTAATTATACATATATCCAGTTAAAATTCTAAAGGTTTACATCATGAGCGATATCAGGGTGCATCTTATTATCTCAGGAAGAGTGCAGGGAGTGTTTTTCAGGCACAATACTATGAAAAAGGCAGTAGAACTGGGATTAAAAGGTTGGGTAATGAACCTTCCTGATGGGAACGTTGAAGCTGTATTTGAGGGAATTCCTCAACGGGTTCATGAGATGATACAATGGTGCCATATGGGACCACCATTTGCAGATGTCAGGAACGTGGAAGAAGAATGGGAAGAGCCTACCGGTAAGTTCAGTTCCTTTGATCTACGCTACAAATGACCTCTTAATTACGATTTTACAGAACAATTATAGAATAGCTGTAAGCCCTGGAATTGTAAGATTATTCGGTCATGTCCGGCAACGCAGTTGGTATATAAGTGGAATGCATATTTGTCAACTATGGCAAAAAACAAATCAAAAATAGACCTGAAAAATGAATTTTGCTCGAACGAAAATTGCAATGACTACAGCAAGAGAGACACAGCCAACATAGTCAAATACGGGCACGACAAAAACGGCAAACAGCGATTTAAGTGCAAAACATGCGGTGGTGTCTTCGTAGAGACCAAAAACACTATTTTTTACAATCGCAAGTTATCACAGGACCAGATAATCTTGATCTGCAAATTACTGGTAAAAAAAATGGAATAATAGCCATTGAACGCATAACTGGGATACATCGCGACACGATATCAGATGTTGTAAAAGACATAGCAAGACACGCGAGGGAAGTAACTGACTTTTTAATAAAGGATATTGAACTTACTGAAGTTCAGGTGGATGAAATGTGGTCTTTCATAAAAAAAAACAAAAAAACGTTGACGAAGGAAATGATTACGCAGATAAACATGGCGATTACTGGATCTACATAGCAAAGAAGGCAGATACAAAACTCCACCTGGCACACAGTACTGGTAAAAGAGTGCAGAAAACAGCAGACAAGCTAATGAAAATAGTAAAAAAGCGATGTGAAATGCCAATCGATAACGAGAAGGTGACATTTACCAGTGATGGCAACAGTCAGTATATAAGTGGAAATGCTCAATACATAGTGAACACTTTTAATGTCTATTCGATTTAATGAACCTTACCCCGTGCCATGGATGCAAATATACCGGCAAAACACAGAACCGAAAAGATCATGAAAGCAGCCTTTATACTTTCAATAAAAGGAGAATAATATTCTGGTGTGATCTGGGTCCTGCCTATAAATACTGTAAATAATAACATGGTAATTCCCATACTCAGCATCTGCCCCACCAGCCGCATCGTACCCATTGTTCCGGAAGCAATTCCATAATATCTTTTTTCCACACTGGTCATGATCGCATTGGTATTGGGTGATGAGAACATAGCATAACCAAAGCCAAGTAATATCAGATTGAGTACAATAAATGTCAAGGTCGTTTCATTGTCCAGTAAAGTGAAAAGGAAGAGCCCTATTGTCATCACCACCATTCCCATTGAAGCCACTACTCGCGGCTCGACCCTGTCTGAGAGCTTGCCTGCCATGGGTGAGAGAACAGTCATCACAAAAGGCTGCGCCACCAGCACTAAACCCGCACTTTGGGGGGGCAGTCCTTTAATGTATTGCAGATAAAGGCTCAAAAGGAACGAGACCGCAAAAGTAGCAGAATAATGGATAAAAGCCGCCAGATTGGAGAATGTAAAGGTCCTGTTATTGCTGAAAATGTCCATATTCACAACAGGATGCTCCACTTTCTTTTCCCAGTAAACGTGCATGAAATTCTTCGAATGACATGCTCAAATAATGAAAGTACCCCCTGCACAAT
>Ga0255421_1009_pt1 | contig 51813 bp, 58 predicted proteins | sample ANMaggSSYBR02G10_FD_182637 | JGI IMG/M metagenome (GOLD analysis project Ga0255421, IMG submission 182637) | Sediment cell enrichment communities from methane seep in Santa Monica Basin, California, United Staets - ANME aggregate JGI... | ecosystem: Environmental > Aquatic > Marine > Cold seeps >... | reverse complement strand
AGACGACCTTTTGTTCCCATATAACTTCATAAACAATTCTGAATCTACCTTTTCGTATACGATACTTATTCTTATCACCTTTCAGTTTAGCAACATCAAGGGATTTTATGGGAACCGGGTCATCCTTTAAGATAAAAATTGCCTCTTTGAGGCGTTCTCTATCATGTTTTTGCAGGGAAGATAGAAATTTCAAAGATTTTTCGTAACTATTCAGCCTTCCTTTAGACCGGATGCCGATGACGAAAATCAGCTTATTTGTGTCTATGGCGATACATTTTTTAGTTTTTAATACTGAGTCTACGTCCATCGATTCCAAAGGCATTTGACAATTGTGTGCAATTATCTATTTTTGGACTATTCAGTCTACCGATAACGTTTATGTATGGCTGAATAGTTACGATTTTTCTTTGATATTAACATCAAAGGTCATGCGTCCAGTACCTTAAGAAGTTCAGATTCACTGGAAATTTTATCCCTGCCTTCAATAGCTTTTAGGTCTTCAGGCTCAGGTTCTTCTTCAGGGATTAATCTATCTACAAGTTTTGAATATAGGTTCGTAAGCATATCAAGGTCTGTACGAATTTTTCTTAATTCAATTATAGCTTCGGTTTCCATATAGTTATTATTTGAGATTCTAACCTTATAAGTGTTTACCACTACCGAGACTGTCCAGTAATTCAAAATCCAAATAAAAAAGAGACTAATTGGAGCTATAAATCGAAAAGTAATACTATTAGGCAGTCCCAAAATCAACTTTTTACAACACCTTGAAGTTCTGAGAGTTTCCAACACACGAAGTTAACATCTTAATTTCCTTAAATTTTGGGCATACATACATGGAAATCCACACCTTTCAACGAAAGTTCACCAAAAACGTGTTTTTAAGCACCAATTACAACATTTTTCGTGTCCACAATGAACTGATTTGCCCCTTCAATCCCGTTAATTAGTATTTCTTTCAAGTTTTTACCTTCCCTTTTCACAAACCCCTCAATCTTCCCAATATTATGCACAATACACATCATCAGAAATTCCACATTTGCTTTTTCCTTTCCCCTCAAAGTGCGCATCCCCGCTCACAACCTTACACCCGAGACGCCTCTGCTATGCCACAATCAACGAACCCATCATCCCAAAATCCTTCGCCTTCTTCCTCATCTCGCTCCTTACGGTTGCTGCCTCCAGCCAGTCCCCAGTAGTAATGCAATGGATATCTGACAGCTTCCTTACAATGCGGTACGGCTCCTTAAAGTCCACACCCTCCCTGATGGCCCAGCCCTTCAATTCTGCAAGGCAGCATTCAGGAGTATAGATGACACTGTTCTCATCTTCCACCATCCCCCTAACAAACTCGCCCTTTTTTGAACCTATGAAGTATTCTACCCAGGCGTAGGTATCCAAAAGATACGCCGTATCACCACAGATCCTCATGCTCAGCAGCGTGCTCACGCTTGTAAGGAGCTCTCCCCTCTGCAATTCCAAACCCAGATACCATTTCCTTTTTGACTATATCCAGGTCAATGACATCATGTTCTGATAAGCCCAGCTCTTTCACTTTATCCTTGGGGATAATAATTCCCAGGGAATTCCCCCATTTTTTTAGTTCAACAGTTGCGTGGCACATTCTGATCAGATAAGATATTGTGATATATGGCATATGTAGTTATACCAAATAGTATAACCCAACCTATGTCAAAAAGCACCCTGCCATGCCCCCTGCCGGCAGCACCTACAACCACCCGATGCCGCCGCCCGCATGCAGAACACCCGTGCGCCGTCTGTCGCAGTGTTTGGCTGGGACGGGTGCGGTGCGTCTAGATCATAGCGAAGAGCAAAGGGGCCGGCGGGAGATAAAAAGCAACGAAGGGACGCTGGGAGTCATTCTATTTTGATAGATGGATTTCGTGTTATTTTTTAAGTGATTTTAAATACTTTTCTGGTGAAAATGGATAGTTGACTGCATTTTCAAATAAACTGTTGATAAAATCCGTTTGCTGTTTACTCCATACTTCATTTGGTACGGATTTGACCCATCGGCTGTAGAAACGTACAAATTCAAGTCTTTCTTTTAGGTTTTGCTTTTTATCAAAATTCGATTCCATAATTGCTACCTTGTACCTTAAGAAGATCCATATATTGTTTCAATTTTTCTTTGTTTAGATGTTCACCAAATAATTCATATAAATAAACTGCATCTTCTATATCTTTATCACTGCCCAAATAAAGCTTGAAAGGTATCTGGATTTCCAGAGGTGAAATGTTTAGACTTTCTCGATCGATTTTTACTTCCATATGCTTTTGTAAAGAGTCCCGATCTATCATGTTTTTAGTGAATTTGATCTCAATATTTGGAATGACAGTATCCTGTATGGCAACTCTGATTGCAAGTTTGTCATTAAGCATTTCATATAGCTCTAAAGGATTTTCGGCATTTAAAAACCAATATTTTTTTTGGCGTAATTCGTCATTAAGCTGTTTGAACGTTTGGAAATCCATTTTTTCAATAAATATATCGATATCTTCCGTTCCCCTGGATCTTCCGAAGAGTATAGAAACATAACCACTTACAATAACATAATCTGTATATTTTTCCAGAATTTTGATAAAGTCTATAACAAAAAGATCCAGCTTGGAAACCACTTTATTTCTTAGAAAAATATATTTTCCTTCTATTTCAAGTTCCATATTATTTACCTTCTTTGATGATTATTATAGCGCACTTTCGTATAACATTTGGCGGGTATCTGAAGTTTACAACCGCAGGGAGCGAGCAGGTACTTGCTTGTTATATCCTCCAAGCCTACAGGGCGAGGAAGATGGAGCGTCAGTGATCGAAGAGTCATGAGCAAAGTGCCCATGTATATGCAGTCGTTACTAATTCACTCATTCTCTCATGACTTTTTGGTTTTATCTCCCCTCTTCTTCATTTTTTCAAGAGATTCAAGTCTTTCCAAGAGATATTTTCTTTCATTATGATCCTTGACCTTTTTAAGTCCATCTCGATAAATCTTGTTTGCTTTTTCATAATCAATTGGCACTTTTTCATTTAACCTTATGATTCCATACATATCACCCCACCCCAAATAACCCCAAACCGAATCCGGAAAATCATCAATCATTTTTTCAAATAACTCATCCCCTTTTCGGGTTTCGCCTAAATGAAAATACGAATCCGCTTCTGCACGTTTCATATTATGTATAATCAATTCATTAGATTCTGGAAATAGACTACAAAATGTATTACAGTATTCAATCCTTTTCTTATAAAAAGATGGATCTTCCGATCCTGCATTTTCCAACGCTACATCGACATCTTGGCACCAGTTGAACAAACTTTGCATCATCCCAGGGAATACAACCTCGGCTTCACTAATAGATTCCATATCTGGAGTGAACCTCTTTCTCAAATGTTCCCAAACATCGAGCCAAAGTTCGATTCCCTCTATGTACTTTTCCTTCTCTATTAGTTCATAACCTTCTTGCATCATATCGTCCAATTTTTCTGTATTTACTATCTGGGGAGCAAACTTTTCCCATAAAAACAAAGCTGCTTCCCATATAAAATCATCTTCCCAATTTTCTTCTATAAAAATCGTATGTTTTTTTCTCCAATGCTTAGATATATCTTCGGCAGAATAAAACGCTTTGACATCTTTTAAAAACTGCTTTTTGTTGCACTTAATCCCCATACTTTGAAGTTTATTTATAGCTTCTTCCGGGGTGATGTCATTAAATCTATCATTGTTCATCGCTATTATTCCGTAATATGTCATTTATAATTCCCACCTTTGTGAAGATCAGTAATGTATAAATTGCCTCATTTTAATGTAGCGTTTGCCATATGGCATTTGCTCACGATTACATATATAACGTTTGGCAGATATGCGAAGTGAATCGTTCGAACTAAAAACAATGCAGCATCCTGCCGCGCTTCACGCGTGTAGTAGCGCCGTTTTTTGCGTTTCGCTTAAGACCATCCGCGCGCCGTCTGTCGCAGTGTCTGACTGGGGGAGGCACGCTGCTTCTCAATCGCAGTGGGAGGGTGGAGGGACGGCGGGAGAGTGAAGAACTAACGAGGGCTGGAATCAGTTCAATATTAGCCACCGAGAGCATAGAGGACACAGAGAAAAGCAACAAGGCTTTGTGCACTCTGTGGCTTAAAAATTACACAAATTATATATTTTAACAGCCATACCCCCTACCGGCAGCACCCCCTACCACCCGAGGCCGCCGCTTGCACGCAGAGCAACCGGGCACAGGGTGTGGGGTTGAGCGGGAGGGGCGGCCGGATGAGCAGAGGCAGCGCAGGCGAGTGGAAATGTCGGGAGGCGGGAGAGTGGAGGAATGAATGAATAGGGCTGGATTTCTGCAGAAATTAACCGCAGATGAATGCAAATAAACGCAGATTGAAGGTTGCCGTCCACTGTTTCACCGCAAAGAGCGCAGTGTTCGCAAAGACATTGTAACCTTAACTTTGTGTCCTGAGCGTTCTTTGTGGTGCAGCATTTCATAAATTATATATTTTAATAGCCATGCCCAACTCCGGCAGCACCAACCAACCCCTGTGGCTGCCGCCCGCACATCCCCTTCCCAACCTTGGGTCAACGCATGTGCAGAAATTAAACGGGCTGGAATTATTTATATTTCATTATTAACCACAGATAAACACAGATGAACACAGATAATGGCAATTATGGATTTAAATTGTGATTACACGGTAAAAATTTAAATATAATCTAATTTTAGCTGTAATATCTGCGTTTATCCGCGTTCATCTGCGGTTCGAAACTCGCACGAATCCACAAGGCTGCCTGCCACCTTGCCGCCCTGGCGGGCTGCGGTAGCAGGGTATAGTGCAGATGCCGGTGCGGCGGGAAAGTGGAAGAATGGGGGGCTGGACTGCATTTCACTGTGAACCGCAGAGGTACGCAGAGAAATGTAAAAACGCTCTGTGCATTCGGTTTCCTCTGTGGTTAATAATATCATATAAATTTTATATTTTTACAGCTATGGCAGCCATCGGCAACACCAAGCAAGAGGGTGACAGAAGATTGGAGGGATGGATGGAACTGGAAGTCTCAAAAAACAATTGCTTTTATTTAGATAGAATTAACAGGATAGATTAGAAAGGGTTATCTTGTCAATGTGAAAAATGGAATTATGATAAATATAGATCATCTCTTGGAAGAGGGAAAGCAAAAGGTGAGCTTATTTTATGGAGGGATATTGCGTCATTTATGGGCATTTTGTATAATTACAGCTATTTTGTTCTGGCTATTTATATACTTCTTATTGCCCATATCTCAAGGAAATAATAATTCGGATTTATTGATCAGTATTTCAGCAAGTCTGGCAACTATTTTCGCTTTGGTATTTACTGGCACCACAGTACTGGCACAAATACTTAAGAGGGGCTACAAAGCGATGGACACGCTTTTGCATAATAAGAAAATCATTTCTGTATATATTTTCTTTTTTGCAGCAATAATCTACCCTCTATTAGTATTAAAAACTGATATTAATATGTTAAGTGGATTCGATGTAGAAAACTCTACAATCGCTAATCTGGGTATAACAACAAGTATAGTAAGTATGATTTTCGGTATTCTCATACTAATCCCATACTCATTAGAAATTTTTAAAATAGCAAAATATAATACAATTCCCCAATTGATACAAGACGCTGGGGATGCAATCATTGAAAATAAACAAGGTGCCATAAAAGAAATAATTGATGAATTATCATATCTAGGCGAGGATTTTATAGAGCATAATTATGACTACAAAGTAAGTTTTATAATAAATGGATTGGGTGATATTGGGAAGAAGATTACTGAAAAGGAATGGGTTGGCCCAACAAATAACATATTGTTTGCACTAACTAAAATTGGAGAAAAAGTTGTAGAGAATAAGTTAGATGGGACACGTTCAGAACTATTTGGTTTTATCCCAAATGAAATGTTTTTTAGTGAGACAAAGGATATTTTAGACGCACTCACTGAGATTGGACTTAAAGCAGCCGATAAAAAACTAATAGAAGGAACTGTAGAATTTCCTGTAGCATTTCATTCAATAAAATGTTTACAAAATATTGGGGTAAAAGCCATAGATAATAAATTAAGCGTGTATACAATACGTTTTTCTCCGTATGGGATTTTAAGAATTGGTATTAAAGCTGCTGAGAAAAATTTGGGGATGCTTGGAGACCCGATAGGATTGCTTGAAGAGACGAGAAACAGCCTGATAGAAATAGGAACAAAAGCGCAAGCCAATTTTAAAGAAATTACACACTCATCGATGCAGTACTTATGGGTTTTGAGTGCATATATTCAAAAATGCCATCCTGCTGATACGGAAATATGGGCACGAAACCTTAAAATTAAATTAGAGGAGACGAATGCAACTGATCTATTTGAAAATGAGTTTGAAGATGCTAAAAAATATTTGGAAAATATCCAGCAATTCCAAAGATTATTTCCAGATTTAGGAAATGAATTTGCGGATTTTGAGTCGTTGTATAGAGCCATAAAACAATAATAGCTTCAAATCTAAAATCTTGGACAAGGATTTAGGTTGGAGGCTCGAAGCCCACGCCGCACCACCACCCAAGGCCGCCGCATGCATCGTAGAGCAACCGGGCGCAGGTTTTGAGGTTGAGCGGAAAGGGCGGCCGGGTGAGTGCAGATGATATGGCCGCAGGAGGGGGAGGGCAAAGCCTGGATCGCATATACTGTGTTAGGAGACCGCTTTGCTCGCCGACAATTTCTATTTCTCTTTTGTACTTGAAAGTGCAATCATCTGGGCAATCACTTTTTTCTATTTTTTCAAAATATCCCTTAAGATCCATAAGTCTACATCCATAAGCTAAGCAACATGTCGTTTAACGTAATATATCCAAACAAGATCTACAGTACACATCCCTCTGGTCGAACTCCGCAATCATCAATCATTTTCCCCACCTTTTATCTGTACACTATCCAATGAGCTTCTAATCTCACCTATAATCTTATTACTCAAACGTATATATTTTTTCCATCTCCAACACCACACCCCCATTTCGGAAAAGCTAAATGATATCATACCATAAAACCATAAAAATAATTACAGGTGATCATACTGCTCCAAGCTACCAACCTAACCAAAACATTCGGCGGCCTTGTAGCCGTTTCCAATGTGGATATCCATGTAGGTCAAGGAGAGATAGTAGGCCTGGTTGGACCCAACGGTGCCGGAAAATCCACACTACTAAACCTCATCAGCGGCATATATCGCCCCGACTCAGGCTCCATCATATTCAACGGTAACGACATCACCAAAATGCCTCCGTTCAAAGTATGCAAACTGGGTATAACCAAAACATTCCAGCTGATACATTCATTCCCTGAAATGACAGCCCTGGAAAACGTAATGATCGGAGCCCTGTTCGGTGATGTGGACAACAGCAACATGAAAGAAGCACAGCACAAAGCAATTGAACTGCTCCGGTTCATAGGATTCTCCAAAGATAAAATACATCTCCCAGTCAAGAACCTCAACCTCATGGAACTCAAGTATATACAACTGGCCCGCGCCCTGTCCACTAACCCCAAACTCATCCTGCTGGATGAAGTGACCACCGGCCTCAACCCAAAAGAGAGCCTCCAGGCCATTGAACTCATAAAAAAGATGCGCGACAACGGCACATCAGTACTCATGGTAGAGCACATAATGCGTGTCATCATGGGTGTATCTGACCGCATCGTAGTGCTGGATTACGGGAAAAAGATAGCCGATGGTACACCTGAGGAGATAGCAAATGATGAGAAAGTGATTGAATCATATCTAGGTGAGAAGTACATCTTTTAAGAGGTTATGGAATGCTCAAAGTTGAAAATGTCAATGTCTCCTACGGTTCTGTCAAGATACTGTGGGATGTGGACTTCCACATCGACGAAGGAGAGATCATCACAATTATCGGTCCGAACGGTGCAGGCAAGACCACCATTGTCAAGACCATAATGGGACTGCTCAAACCCACATCAGGGACTATCGAATTCAATGGAAACCCAATCCATCTGGCACCCACCCACAAGATCGTAGAAGGTGGCATTGCCCTTGTACCAGAAGGAAGGGAACTGTTCCCAAGGATGACTATAATGGAAAACCTGCAAATGGGAGCATACACCTCAGATGAGAAAGAAGATACACTGAAATGGGTATTCAACCTTTTCCCCAGGTTGGAAGAACGACAGAAACAGTCTGCCGGTACCATGAGCGGAGGTGAGCAGCAGATGCTGGCCATTGCCAGGGGTATAATGTCACGTCCCAAACTGTTGATACTGGATGAACCATCCCTGGGACTGGCTCCGATAATGGTCAAAACGGTTTTCGAAATCGTCAAGACCCTGAACAGTGAAGGCGTGACCGTGCTGCTGGTGGAGCAGAATATCCATCACGCACTGGAAGCATCAAATAGGGGATATGTGCTTGAGACCGGGCGCATCACCCTTGAAGGGGCAAGCAGTGAACTGCTTGACAATAACCACGTCAAAGAGGCATATCTCGGGATGTAGTGCCTGCGACTTTATCAGTAATTTTTTTTATTAGCGGCATTAAGCCTTTGGGCAGGAATAGTATCTCCAGTACCAGTATCACTCCCAGGATAAGCTGACGGTCAATGCTCATACCCCACAATCCCATCTGTTCCCATAGAATATTTATTACCAGTGCACCTATGATAGGGCCGCCTATTGTCCCGATACCCCCACTTATTGTCATAATAATCGGCATGAAGGAATTATGTATGCTGAATATCTCAGGGTTGATGAAATAATTGTAAGGAGCGAACAGTGCTCCTGCAAACCCTGCCATAAACGTACTGATCATGAACGCTATCAGCTTATACCGCGTGATATCCACACCCATCATGCCAGCTTCAGCCTGGTTCTCCCTGATGGCTGCAAACGCAAACCCGATCTTTGACCTGATCACCAGGTGGGATGCCAGTATTGTTCCTACCATGGCGAAGAAGAACAGGTAATAATATTGGGCTCGTGACACAATGTCAGGTGAATATATTCCAAGACTGCCGCCGAGCATATGGGGGTCCATGTTGCCGGACAGACCCACTGCACTAAGTATGCCATTTATTGCCTCGATAAAAACCGATAACTCATTTACCACAGCAGCCATTATTATAGCAAAACCGAATGTGACAAGCCCCAGGAACCATTCTTTTAACCTGACACAAATAATACCTAAGAATAAACCAACAAGGGACGCAGCCAGTGCGCCACTAAACACTCCTAACACTGGTGTTACACCATTTATGATAAGGATAGTGGAAGCAAACCCCCCTATACCAAGAAAAGCAGCATGTCCCAGGGATGCCTGTCCCGAATATGCCAGCAGGTTCCAGCTTGTTGAGAACATGATATAGAAAAACGTGAGTATTATTATCCTGTTATAGAAATCATCAGTTATCACCAATGGCAGTGCCAGCCCGATCATTACCAGTAATAAGTAGGCTGAGTATGAGGAAACTGCATATTTGCCAACCAGTTCTCTAACAGTCATGTCAATGTTCCTCCCCGAAAATACCGGTCGGCCTTATTACCAGCACGATGATCAGAAGTACGAATGCCACTGCTTCCTTCCATGCTCCCCCGAAATAGAATATAGTAAAATTCTGGACCAGTCCCAGCATCAATCCTGCGATGATAGCACCCGGGATACTGCCAAGCCCGCCAATAATGATCACTGTGAAGGCCATGATACCTGGTATGGTACCCATATACGGATTGAAAGGGGACAGGATAGCGTGGACCGTACCCGCTGATGCGGCCAGGGCAGCACCAATCCCAAAACTCAACATATACATATGATTGACATTTACACCCATTAACATGGCTGCTTCATGGTTCTGGCTAGTTGCTCGCAGCGCCCGGCCCACATCGGTCCTGATAAGGAACAAATATAGACAGATAAGTATCAATGCCGTAAATGCAATAGCGATAATACGGTCATATGTTATGTTCAACACTCCAAGGTCCAGGGTCATTGAACTGTAAGGACTGTTGATCTTTTTGATATCGTCGGTCCATAATTTCACTGCTGCATTTTGAAGAATATAAATTAAACCAAGGCTTAAGAATATCTCGTTCAGTTTTCCTGTTCCCAGTACCTTCCTGAACCCAAAACGTTCTATCATTACTCCGAAAACACCAATGATGACCATTGAGAATAGCATCAGGAAATAAGGGTTCAGACCTGTGTAGTAATATAGTCCGAAACTGGCAAAAGCGCCAAGCATCATGATCTCGCCATGAGCAAAGTTCACCACCTTCATCACACCGAATATCATATTCAGGCCCACTGCCATGAGTACATAGATACATCCGGCTGTCAGGCCCCAGATGAATATCTGTAATAATGTGGTGATTTCAGTCATGCTAAAAGATAATTAATAAAAATAAAGGAAAATCGGTGGATCGTTCATCCACCAATTTCATAGTTGTCAGGCAGGACAAAGTCTTGCTCTTTCATACTATCCGGAAGGACGATGACAGGTTTGAGTTCTTCAGTCTCCTCGTCCCAGAACATCTGTTCAATGAATATAATTGGTGATATCTCATTGTACTCATCAAAGGTGATGTTTCCGCCTTCCAGCAAAATAAGCATCTCTTGTTCGTTAGTCTGTTTGATGGCATCCCTTACCTGTGTCCGATCAAGTGAACCTGCTCGCTCAATTGCAGAGGCTGCCAGATAGATACCGTCGTAGGTATCAGCCCCCATCATACCAGGCATTTCATCCCATTTGGCTAGATATGCTTCCTTATACGGTCCCATCAGTTCAGTGTATTCGGCTGCATAAGGTGCGAACTTGCTTTCAAGAAGTTGTCCGTCGCCCCATTCGCCCAGGAGTTCATAGAATGCAGGGTCCTCGTTACATTCCACTGCCATGTAAAGCGTATCAAGACCTACATCCCTCTGTCCCTGGATATAGACACTGGATGTGTCCTTCACAAAACCAACTGTGTAAACTGCATCTGGTTTTGCTTCTGCTATCTTGGTAAGGTATGTGTGGAAATCAGTTTCATCTGTGGGATACTTCTCCTTAGCCACTAATTCTATTGGCATGCTGTTATCCTCAATATATGCCACACTGGATTCGATAACACCTTTTCCATAGGCATCGTCCCTGTATATCAAAGCCAGTTTCAGGTCCCTTTCTGCGGCAACCATTGGTTTAAGTTCGTCCACAAAGAACTGCAGGATGGGCTGCGAATAGTCGTCCGTGGTTGAGCAGTAATGGAAGAAATAACTGGTATCGATCTCTGTTCTTCTTGTAACCTGGGAACTGGACGCACCTGTGATAATGTACGGCACCTTACCGGCGGCTGGTACCTGGTTGGCCAGAGTGACACCGCTGGAGAAACCGCCCACAAGTACTACTACATTCTCGCTTGTGATCAATCGCTCCACAGCAGTTACACCTTCGGTTGGTGAAGTTTGTGTATCCCCTTCTACCAATTTCAGTGGTATTTTTACTCCATATTCTTCTACATACACTCCACCATCTGCATTGATCTCTTCTACTGCCAGGACAGCAGCCTGTTTCATGTCATTACCTATATCAGAAGCACCACCGCTAAGCGGTGCTACAAGTCCGATGTTGATGTATTCAGGCGTACCTTCTTCAGACGTATCTGTACAACCTGCGGTAATGAGCACCAGAAGAATTAATGCGATAATGGATAATTTAGCATTAATTATTTTCATAACTTTTATTCCTCCTATTATATAAATATTGAATAATAAAGTCATACTATTTCTTAGTATATATATATTTAAGTTTTTCTAAATTCTAAACATCCGGAACTACACATATTATGATTCTCATAATGAGTAGTGTGTTTAAAATATTATTGATAAATATAGTCTCCAGCCTGGCTCGTGTCCCTGAGTAAAAACTGGTCACAATTTATTGCTAAAATTCGTGTACATCATATACAATCATTGGATACTTCCCTGCCAGGCAGTTCACTCGTTAGGAAATCCCCTATGCAGCCCCAATCCCCTGGCTATATCCAACACATTGTAATATTCCTCAATGTACACAGTCCTGTCAATATCCTCAAATTCCAATGCACGATATGCGGGCTTGTACTGGAGCATAATATTCACATAACTCTCCCTTGATATTTCATTTGCAATGAACTCCAGCACCTGCAGGCTATCAGCCCTGTTATTGGGAAGTACCAGGTGACGTATCAGGAGCCCGTGCCAGGCAATAGTCCGATCGATCACAAGGTCGCCCACCTGTCTGTACATCTCACGCACCGCGTGCTTGCACACCTCGAAATAATCAGGGGCATCGCTGTACAGCTTCGCACTCTCAGTGCCTCCATACTTGATATCAGGCATGTAGATATCCACAATACCGTCAAGCAGTTTCAGGGTCCTGGCATCCTCGTAACCACTACAATTGTACACAATAGGCAGTCTCAAACCCTTTCTGGCTGCAATAGCCACGGCCTTTACAATATGGGGCGTGTAATGGGTAGGAGTAACAAGATTGATATTGTGGCAGCCGATACGCTGGAGCCAGAGCATGCTTTCTGCCAGTTGCTCTTCGGTGATTGTATTCCCCCTGCCATCATGGCTGATATCATAATTCTGGCAGTACACACATCGCAGATTACAATTGGCGAGGAACACAGTACCAGAACCTCCAATTCCAGCCAGGGGAGCTTCCTCCCAGAAATGGGGCTGAACCGAAGACACCACCAGTTCAGCACCGGCCTGGCAGTACCCGATCTCGCCATCAAGCCTGTTCACACCGCAATTTCTGGGACAGATATCACACTGCTCAAGTTTCGAAAACAGCTTTTCGATACGGTTGTCAATCTCACCACTATTGACCAGTTCCATATAGGCCGGCTCAAATTCAGTTAAATAATCTAATTTTTCATTCATCTTCGTAAGATCATCGTCCTTAGGCGGTCTGCCGCCTTACTGGCACTATCAGCAATGTTGCCCATATCCCGCAACAGACTTATCAAATAGAACACGCCAGTACCGCCAAGTTCGTCCTCGTATTTGAAGACCGTGGCCTGGAGTTGTTTCTTGGTAATATCAGTCTCATGTTCCAGTTCCTCGACAATGGGGACTTTTTTGAGTATTCTCTTAATTTCCTTTTTACTGAAAGATGTTTCAAGCAGTTTGGCAATATCATTCACCATATCCTCATAGGCATCAACAGTTTTGACAATACGCTCCATCAACTCAAGCACCCCTTCCTTGATCTCAGGATGAAGTTCGGTCTCCCTTAGGGTAAGCCAGTGGGCAGTATGATGGGCATTATCTGCGATCGAGTCCTGGGGTTTCAGGAAAGAAAGCAGGTCATTAGGATCTACCGGCAGCATCATGGAACTGGGTATAAGTTTGCGTATGGTCTGTTTGATTATATCAGCCTCATACTCTATAGCAGATATTTCGGTGTCAAATGTATGCACTGCCATATAATCGCCTTTGCAATAGGCTTTTACCGACTGCTGCAGCTTTTGCACAGCCTCCCCTCCTTTCTCTGCATGCGTATGAACAGGTTTGAAAGGTGATTCCCCGAAGATTCCAAGAACAGAACGAATATACTCAATTGGCATTATAGCACCTTCATTAATATTATAAATATCAATCCTGATGTCAGGGCAGCCACTGGCACCGTGATTACCCAGGATAAGATTATTTTCTTGATAACACTTAAATCAACCGCCGCAAGACCACCCGCCAGTCCCACACCCACAACTGCCCCAACCAGTGTATGGGTAGTGGATATGGGTAATGCACTGTAGGAATGACCGAAGACCACCACGGCCGTGGCAAACTCGGCTGAAAAACCCCTTGTGGGTGTAAGCTCGGTTATGCTGCTGCCGACTGTTTCAATGACCTTCCAGCCCCAGGTCCCAAGACCGATCACGATGCCGATACCGCCGATGGCCAGTACCCACATAGGGATGACGCCGTACTCGGTAATATTGGCAGCAGACAGGGCTGCAGACAGCGGGCCTATGGCATTGGCAACATCATTTGATCCATGGGCAAGTGCCACAAAACAAGCAGACAGTATCTGAAGATACCCGAATTTCTTTTCCAGCTTGTAGGGGTCATCCACACGTGCCAGCAGGAAAATACGTATAATCGTGAATATGATAAATGCCATCAAGGCCCCGATAAGTGGAGATGTGATCCAGGAGATTACGATCTTTCCAAGCACGATCCATTGTATCTGGTCAATGGTGAAGGTATCAACAAACATGGTAGCAACCAGTCCAAAACCTGTTATTGCACCCACGATTGCATGGGTCGTGGAAACGGGCATATGGTAGAAGGTGGCAAAAGTGATCCAGAAACTCGCAGCAAGTATAGCAGCCAGGGAACCGATTATTACAATGTTCGGGTCAACGCTTATAATATCTTCAATGGGTACAATACCCTTTGCGATCTTGGTTGTGACCCTGTCGCCGAATGCGAGCGCACCGACCAGTTCAAGTGAGCCTGCTATGATCACTACCTGTTTGAGCGATAATGCACCTGTACCAACAGAAGTACCCATTGAATTGGCCAGGTCGTTGGCACCGATATTCCATGCCATATACAGACCGGCTACTAACACTAACAGTATGATCGGATCGAAAATATCCATATCTTAACCCCGTTTGTTCAGGTCCTGCTTTTCTCCGGTTACCATGTACACAACCCTTTCACATAGGTTGTTTATGTGGTCGCCCATACGTTCCAGGTATCGTGACGCAAATGTAAGATGTGATGCATTGGCTATCTTTTTTGGGTCTTCGATCATGTAAGTGATTAGTTCCCGCCTGACCTGGTCGAACAGTGCATCAATTTCCTCGTCCCTGGAAGCTATATCCATTGCCAGTTCTACATCCTGCTTTTCCAGGGCTTCAATACTACCGTCCAGCATTTCCTGCAGGATATCAGACATCCTTGGTATATCCACCAGTGGTTTAATGTGTGGTGAACCTTCAGTGGCCTTGGTGATGTACGCAATTTCAACTGCCAGCCCGCTTATACTTTTAAGGTCGATGATCATCTTCAGGGTGCCCTTTAGCATCCTGAGTTGGGTTGGTGACACTTTTATTGTCATGGTCCTGGTGCACTTATCCTCAACAACATCACCGAATTCATCGATCTCCCTGTTCATTTCAATGACCTTATCTGCCAGGCCAGTCTCCTGCTCCTTTAGGGAAGTGACGGTTCGGTCAATGGAAAGCTTGGTACGCTGCCCCATTTCCTTAATATCCCGGATAATATCCCTGATTATGTTATCAACATCTGTTTGTGCTTTATCCACCATATTTTCACCATGTCAGATACTCAAAATATGTTCTATAGATATGTTCCATAGATATGCTCTTTCATCTTAATATCTTGTTACAAAATACCATAGATATTTTTCGATTTGTGTTTACTGCCAAAGTATCTAAATATTTTCTACATAAAATATATTGTCATATATAGGCAACTCCTTACATCAGGATTAATATTATATCAATTACATATACAACCACAATGCCTGACACAATAATCAAAAACGCCCGCATCTTTTACCAGGGACAGATACATGAAGCAGAGCTGGCTATTGAAGACGGGAAGGTTGCCGAGATTGCAAAGATCATACCCAAAAATGATTTCGATCTTGTTATCAATGCAGACAATATGCTGGTACTTCCCGGCATTATCGATGTCCACGTTCATTTCAGGGAACCGGGTATGAGCCACAAGGAGGACTGGTACTCAGGTTCATGTTCAGCTGCTGCCGGCGGGGTGACCACAGTGATAGATCATCCCAACACCATACCCCCTACACTGGATGAGGGTACTTTCAAGGCAAAACGGGAACTTGCCTCTTCCAGATCCATAATAGATTTCGGGATCAATGCCGGGGTAAAGGATAACCTGGATGAGCTTGCTTCATTATGGAAGGCAGGCTGCTCGGCATTTGGCGAGATATTCCTTGGTGAGAGCACAGGTTCTATGACAGTGGAGCGTGACCACATGACTGCAGCATTGCAGATCACCCGCGATCTGGATGCTCTGGCATGTATCCATGCAGAAGACCAGGAGATACTCGAATCATATGGCAAATTGACAAAGGGAAACCTGGAGCCCGAGTCTTATTCAAAGAGCCGCCCGAATTTGTCAGAAGCAGTAGCAGTTGCCAATTCTATTGAAGATGTTATGGCTTTCAATGCAAAAGCACACTTGTGCCACATCAGCACCCGGGAAGCTGTTGGCCTCATCAGGGGTGCTAAATGTGGAGATTATGGTGATTCCGGGGATTGTGGCGGCACGATCACAGCTGAGGCTGCACCGCACCACCTGTTCCTGTCAAATAAGGATTACGACCGGCTGGGCACACTTGGCAAGATGAACCCACCTCTTCGGAAAAGGCGCAGTCTACAGTACCTGTGGAATGGCTTGAACGATGGTACTATTGATATCGTGGCCTCCGACCATGCCCCCCATACCGAAGCAGAGAAGCAGACAGATATCTGGTCATCACCTGCAGGTGTGCCCGGTGTTGAGACCATGCTACCATTGATGCTGCTGGCGGTGAGGCGCAATCTTATCCCTCTGTCCAGGATGGTTGAGGTCATGTGCACCAATCCGGCAATGATATTCGGACTGACAAACCACAGGAAGGGCGCCATCTGGAAAGGGTTCGATGCCGACCTGGTGCTTGTGGATACTGCAAATATATCAGAGGTCGATGCTGATAAGCTGCACAGCAAGGCAGGCTGGAGTCCCTACGAAGGTATGGAAGCTATATTCCCTGTAATGACCATATCAGGAGGCGAGGTGATATGGGATGAAGGTATCCATGCCAAAAAAGGACGCGGCAAATTCCTGCCCGGTGCCGGGTACGAGGAAAAGGCTCAAGAAGAGCCGGCAGCAATGTGCAGTATTGACGAAAAATAACCATATCATGGTGTGAGCATGAGCGAAATAATCTCAAGAATTGAGAAAAAGGCGGTGGAGAACCATGCCCGGGTTGCCCTGGGTATAGGCAGTGTAAGTTCCAAACTCCTGCATAGTGCGGTTCTGGCAGGTGAATTCGCAGAGGTGGTGCTGGTTGGGAACAGCAGTGAGATTCATGAAATAGGTACAGACCTGGAAGTGGTACATTCTAATGAGGCTGCCAAGACCATAGTTGACATGCTTGCCACAGGGGATGTGGATGCGGCTGTTCGCGGCACCCTGTCAGCCACGTCCACGCTTTCTTATCTCAAAGAAAGGCTGGGTACAAAAAGCCTCTACCGGGTGGCACTGCTTGAAACCCCGGACGGGATTCCGATGTTCCTGGCTCCGGTGGGTATTGATGAAGGGAGCACTGTTGAGGGTAAACTTGAGTTTATCAGGCGCGGGGCAGAGCACATCAGGAGGCTTGGTGTGGAGCCAAGGATAGCGATACTTTCTGGCGGGCGGTTCGAGGATAAGGGGCGGGACCCGTATGTGGATAAGACGCTGGACGATGCTGAGTTTGTCACCCGCAAAGCCCTAGAAGAAGGCTATGATGTACGACACTACGGCATACTTATCGAGGATGCAGTGGGTGAGGCTAACTTTATACTTGCCCCGGACGGTGTATCAGGGAACCTTATTTTCAGGACTTTGGTTCTGGTTGCCGGTGGGTACGGATATGGTGCGGTTGTGTTGATGGATAAGGTGTTTGTAGATTCCAGCCGGGTGGGCGGGCATTACACTAAGGCTATTATGATAGCTTCCGCACTTGCGAGAAAAGACCGCAGCTAAAGGATAAAAAAACCACATCCTGGCCATATCCCTTGTTTCGTTTCTGGGCACATCAGCGGACACAGTAACATAGTACTGTATCTTTTATAGTTGTATATTTTCCAGCTGCTCTGGTCCGCAAGGTATTCTATCGTGCCTCTGCCTTTGCTGATACCACCCTGAAAGAATGACAACAGTATGATACCAGTATGACGACGGTATGACGACCATCACGAATATACGAACACTGATGCACTCACCTGTAAAATCATAACCCAAAAATATTTACAATTTATAATAAAAAAACATATCTACGATAAACAATCACAACATAAGCCATTAAATAACTGAAAAACAATGAGAGTACAAGAATGTCGGATGACACCATCGCTAAAGAATGGCCACCTGTACGGGGTGATTATACAGTGGTCGACCCCCGCTCGCGGATTTGTGTAGCCACCCTTGCCAGTGACATGGAAGCGTTCCCTGGTGCATGTATGGTAGGCAGCTGCAAGACAGAGAACCTGGGTATTGAGAAGATCATTATCAATACTATTTCAAATTCCAATATCAGGTACATCTTAGTATGTGGCAACGAGTCAAGGGGACACCTTTCAGGCAATACACTTCTTGCAATACACCATAACGGTATAGATGAACAGGGCAGGATAATCGGATCGGACGGTGCAATTCCTTTTATAGAGAACATCCCGGCAGAGGCCATTGAACGATTCAGGCAGCAGGTGGAACTAATTGACAGGCGCGGACTTGTTGAGACAAATAAGATACAGGAGTTGATCAATGAATACCGGTCAAGGGGCAACCCCTTCCCGGAACCGCCGATGGTCATTGAAACCAGGAAGAAGAAACAAAAGATTAATCGTGAGATCATAGGCGGGGACATGATGATAGCTCCCGGAATCCTGATGGACTCAACATCAGGGGTCATATTTGCCGAGACCTGAAACAAAAAAACAGGACTGATCAATATGTTCACATTCCAGAAAGTGCAGGATATCGTAAATATCGCTAATATCAAGATTGGTGGCCAGCCCGGCGAATACCCGACAGTACTGGCAGGGACCATCTTCTACAACAAACACAGCATAGTCCTGGACCCTGGGAAAGGTATCTTTGATAAGCCCTCTGCCGAGAAAATAATCAACCGGCAGCAGGAACTCTCTGATGAAACAGGCAATCCATGCATGGTGCACATCTATGCAGAGAGTACCGAGGCAGCAATGCGCTACCTGGACTTTGTGAGCAATGTAACCGATGCGCCCCTTTTAATTGATTCTACTGAAAGCCGTGTACGAATGGCTGCAGCCAGTTATGTCAGTGAGATCGGACTGGCAGATAAGACCATTTACAACAGCCTGAATATGGCAGTGACAGAAGAAGAGATCGAGGCACTGACTTTATCTGACATGGATACTGCCATCATCCTGGGCTTCAATGCAATGGATTCAAGCCTGGGCGGGCGTATGGAACTTTTGGAGAACGGCGGAAAGGTTCTGCCCCGTGGTCTGCTTGAGACAGCAGATGAATGTGGCATCAGGAAGAAGCTCATCGACCCCAGCATTACTCCAATGGGAAACGGTGCCGGAGTAGCGCTTCGGATGACCATTGCTGCCAAGGCAAAATGGGGGATTCCAGTAGGTTCAGGTATCCATAATGCCCCGTCTGCATGGAACTGGCTTCGAAATATGGGGGAAGAAGATAAACTAATTTACAGGATATGTGATATTGCATCCACTGGTATCCAGCAGATGGCAGCCGGGGACTTCATACTGTACGGCCCAATCGAAAATGCGCGATATACATTCCCAATGGCAGCCATGGCTGATATCATGATATCAGAAAGCGTGGCAGACATGGGGATCGAACCTGTGGAAGGTCACCCGATATGGAAATTGGTTTGAATGTATCGAAAATGGGGCATGTAAATATACCGATACGTATAAATTTCATATACCATACTATGATATTAGTAGAAGTTTATTAGTAGAAGTTTATAATAGAAGTTCATAATAGAAGTTTATTAGTAGAAGTTTATTAGTAGAAGTTTATAATAGAAGTTCATAATAGAAGTTTATTAGTAGAAGTTTATTAGTAGAGCTTCATTAATAGAAGTCTGGTTTTATTGGACGTGACATATTGTGAAAAAGCTGGGATTTTTTAAGCGCAGGAAACTCAAGTCCATATTTAAAAGAACACAAGACGGACTGACAATACTTATAAGGAAAAACCCTACTGTAGATTCTCTTGCAAGTGCCTATGCTCTTGCAAGGATTGCAGAACATTATCATATCAATGCAAAATGCTATTATTCCGGCACCGTGCACCATAAGGGCCTGCTAAATATAATGGGATCTGGTATAGAACCTTTGCCTGATGTGATAACAGATGAATTATCAGGCACACTTGCTTTGGTGGATGTAGTCCCAAGTGAACTGCCTGAAGATGTCAGTGCTTTAATTGACATCCCTGCGATAATCATTTCGCATTCCAGGATGGCGAATAAGGATATCAAATGCCATTATAAAGATATAAGGGCAAATGTTGAAACAACTTCCACCATCATGGTCCAGTACTTCAGAAGCCTGAAGGTACCAATAGACAGTACCATAGCAACCATTTTCCTGTTCGCGATCAGGGACAGAACCAGGACTTTTTTAACCAACCTGAATAAACACGGACTTGAAGCATACCTCTTTGTACTTGAACACATGGACCATGACCTGCTCCTGAAATTAGAGAAACCAGCTGTAAAATCCGAGACATTTAATGATCTTTCAAAAGCACTGAATAACAGGGAGATAAAAAGTACATACCTTTTGACCAATACCGGTTATATCAAAGACCCTGGTACCCTGCCAAAGGTATGCAAATATATGCTTGACCTTGAGGGGATATCTACCGCCCTTGTCTATGCAGTGGACACTTCCAATATATACGTATATGCAGTATCCAACAATATCGAGATCAACCTTACACAGGTATTTAAAAAAGCATTCGGACACTGTGGTAATATAATCGGCAATTCGTCGTATGCATCCATTACCATTCCACTGGGGCTGTTTAGTGTAATTACCAAAAATAGCAATAATGTCAAAAGTAAAGAGTTAATGTTAGATACCATTAAAAATTCAATCTCATCGAGGTTCTCCAGAACCATTAAGGAAGGAGAAGGTAAACTGGAAAACGAATAACCTGCTTATTCGATAGAAGGGTAACATCATCCACTAAGTACAGTATCTACAGAACCCAGCCCGGCCCCACCTTTGCACTGGACACAGACTCCCCTTGTAGCATCAAAGCAATTGCTACATACGAGACGGCCACATAACTGGCATGTATACATTGTAGCCGAATGGTGACATATACTGCATATTCCTTTTAATTCCAAGATATATCGCCATCAATTGTGGTTAATTTATATAATGTCAAATAATTGAATCCCAAAATATACTTCAGGATGCCTGGTATGGAGAGTAGAACTCTTCGATTATCCACTGGCTCAATTCATCTTCCCAGCTTTTGTCAATGTTTTTCTTATCGACCAACAGGGAAGATTTGTGTTCATCACGTTTTTCGATTTTACATTTCATGATATTCATACCATTACTTTATACATTACGCTCTAAAAAGCCAACATGTATTATGCCTTAAATAGTTGTCGATTTTTTCTACAGTCATCGTATGAAAAGGATATCCTGGTTTATTTACATTTGATCAAAACAGGATCAAGAAAACGCTCACTTCGTTCGCTTTTTCTAAGCCTGCAGGAAAGTATATACCTTCACAATACGCTAAAAAAAGCAAAATGGGTGGTAATTACCACCCTCGGGTCTGCAGTATTTCCTGTTCGGGAATGCTGCTTATACTGATACCTTTCATCTGGTCGCCCAGACCCTTTGAAATCTCGGCCAGTACACCCGGATTGTCAAAATTATTAACAGCTTCTACAATGGCCGAGGCCATAGTGGCCGGTTTCTCGGATTTGAATATCCCACTGCCAACGAAAACACCATCAACACCAAGCTTCATCATCAATGCCGCATCTGCAGGAGTGGCAACACCCCCGGCTGCAAAGTTCACTACTGGAAGGCGCTGTCGTTGGGCAGTATCCACAACCAGTTCGATTGGAGCCTCAATTTCACGGGCTACCCGTTCCATTTCCTGAAGGTCCATGCCTTTTAATTTACCAATCTGCTCTTTGATAAGGCGCATGTGCCGCACAGCTTCGCTCACATCACCAGTACCTGCCTCGCCTTTAGTGCGTATCATGGCCGCTCCTTCGTGTATCCTTCGCAGGGCTTCGCCCAGGTTCCGTGCTCCGCATACAAAGGGTATGGTAAAATTCCTTTTGTCTATATGATATTTAACGTCAGCCGGTGTGAGCACTTCAGACTCATCGATCATATCCGCGCCTAACGCTTCTAATATCTCAGCTTCTACAAAATGCCCGATACGGGCCTTTGCCATAACAGGTATAGTGACCGAATCTATGATCTCGGCTATGATCTGCGGATCAGCCATCCGTGCCACTCCGCCAGTTTTCCTGATATCGGCCGGAACCATATGCAGGGCCATGACCGCAACAGCCCCTGCATCTTCTGCTATATGCGCCTCTTCCGGATTAGTTACATCCATGATGACCCCGCCCTTTTGCATTTTAGCAAACCCTCGTTTTAATAGTTCAGTACCGTGTCGTAATTTTTCAAGTTCCATTTTATCAACCTGCACTCTAAATGTAATTCATGCCTATTATCTTTACTTCTGGCAGCATATGAAGTATTATTCCGAATACTCATGTGAGGATATATCCATATAATTCAGACTTAATCTAATATGATAAATGATAAAACTTGCTTTCTATTACTGGAAAAAAAGTGCAAACTTTATATATTTATAAAATATAAAATATAAAACTCACTAATCACTTTTTTTGCACCATTTTTTTTGATTTTGCTTGATTTGTCGAAATTTTTATATTGTAGTACTGTAAGATATTCTGTTTAATTATGGACGAATTGGATATTTTTATTCTTAAATTTCTTTCAAGGAATGGCCGGATGCACAGTACCGACATAGCAAAAGAACTTGGAGTTGCCACTTCTACCATCCACAAACGCATTAAGAACCTTGAATCTGAAGGCATAATTGAGAATTTTACAATAATAACTGACCCGTCCAAACTTGATCTTAACATTACCACATTCATTGGCCTTAATATAGATTCAAGCCTGAGGATCAATATAATCAATAAACTCAATAATATCGAAGATATACTTGAGATATATGAACTGCTGGAACCCTATGACCTGTTTTTAAAAGTAAGAACCTTTGACATAAATTCCCTTAAGAACAATGTACTTCGTATAATCAATGAGATAGAGGGGGTACTTGGGTCAAGCAGCCTGATCACTACAAAAAGGCATAAAGAAAAAGTATGTAACATTTTAATAAAGGAATAAAGGATGTAAAGTAAAATGGGAGGTAAAGTAAATTGATTTCAGGTCTGGAAACAGTTATGATCCTGACTGTGATAGTATATCTTCTTGGTGGGGTATTCGTATTATTCATTTATGAAGCTTATGGAAAAACGAAACAGAAGAACTTATTAATCCTGGCGATCGGGTTTTTTATCCTGATATTTGGCAGTAATTTCGATATACTTGCGTCTGTAGTTTTACCTGATATGTCTTCAGAAGCTGCCCGGGCAATTGCTTTATTAGTGGAAATCCCAGGTATACTGATAATGCTGTATTCGGCATTGAAGTCGTAAGTAAATGGAGATAATAAATGGAGGGAAGATCAACAGACAGGCGAGAACGATTCGCAAGGAACTGGAAGCTTTTAAGGATTCCGTCGAAATCAAATTTCCAGGAAAACCTGTTGAACTCAAGGATATTGACCAGTGCCATAACAAGGCTTATGGACCAGTTCCAGTCCCAGACCCTTCCTGTTATCGAATATGTATGCTACCAGCTTGGCAAAGAGGACTCAAATAATTTGAAAAGCACACTCCACATCAAGAAAGATACTGCAAGATCATGCCTTGAACCTATAGAAATGGTATGTCTGCTAAACGGGATCGATACAGACATCATATCAGAAAAAAATACCACTGCATCCCTTAAAATATATGAATGTCCTTTCAATGACCTACTGGTGGGTATTGTACCTAATACCGTAGTGTGTAGGAATTATTTCAAAGGTATGGCACACGCTATAAATCCTAATGTAAGTGTCATGCAGCCTAAAAAGAAATGCAATAAAGACGGCCAATGTGAGTTTGCTATCAAAGTGACATTTTGAGCTGACGTTCTGAGATTATTTTTTTAATCCCTGCAATTCCCAACTCTGTCTTTCCCAACTCTGCCTTTCCCAACTCTGCCTTTCCCAACTCTGCCTTTCCCAACTCTGCTTTTCCCAACCCTTACTTTCTCAACCCTTACTTTCCCAACCCTTACTTTCTCAACTCTGCCATTCCTAACCCTTACCTTTTCTTACTGCAACAGCAGCCCCGTAATTAAAATCCTTCATCTCGGCTGCGCAAAGTAGCGCCTGTCCTGTTACCAGCAGGTTGTTTTCCAGATCCACCAGCAGTACTTCATCCATGGCCCTGATAGAAGGGTCAACATCAACAACATGTTTGGCAAACAGGGTTTTGCCCTTAAGGACAAAGGGTACTGCATCTGCATGCACCATCACCCGATATGCGGGCAATTCCAGGAAATCATGCAGGCGCAGGGCACCATTCATGCTCAATGTAAGGAGTCCGTCCCTGGCGCGGACAGTGGCGATCCTGGTTCCGTTAAAACTTACCTGCCTGATCCTGTTGGTCCTGGACATGAGAAACTCTGAATCGTCAGGGAACAGGGCACGGCCTACCCCCCTACCAAACTGGAAATCTGCAATGGTCCTGACACGTTTAAGGTTGCTGGACATAAAACTCAAGAATATAGCCCCTCAATGGCTGTTCCTGCAAATTGCGATAATATCGCTCAATATGGCACTGGCAGTCTCCATTGACCCGGCCCCTTTTCCGGTCACACATACAGGACCTGCCATGTCGGTCTTTAACAAGGCTACGTTAAGTGTGCCTCCCACTGCAAGTGGATGTTGTTCAGGCACAAGCTTGGGCGAAACCTTTATTGCGCCATTCTCACCGTTTTTAACCTCTCCAATAAGCTTGATAACCATCCCTTCGCCCCCTGCCAGGGTGAGGGCTTCAGGTGTGATCCTGGTGATGCCTGTAACCTCTACATCATCATAGGTCACATCCATCCCGAAAATGGAATTTGCCAGTATGACAAGTTTACATGCGGCATCGATACCCTCAACATCGTAGGTAGGATCGGTTTCTGCATAGCCCAGTTCCTGGGCTTCACCCAGTACGTGCTGGTATGATAAGCCCTCCTCTGTCATCCGGCTGAGTATGTAGTTACACGTACCGTTCAATATCCCTTCCATACCAATGATCCTGTTGCCTGCCAGGGCATCATGTGCCAGGTTCAATATTGGCATAGCACCGCCCACTGTCGCTTCATACCTGAAATGGACAGCATTATTTTTTGCTTCATCACATAACTGGTTGTACTTTAGTGCAAGGGGACCTTTATTGGATGTCACTACATGCCGCCCATGCCTGAATGCCTCCAGCATATAGGTAAGACCAGGTTCCCCGTCATCTATATTTGTCGGGGTAGCTTCCACTACCAGTTCATGATCCACATCACTGATCACTTCGAGGGACATAACATCAGATGTAGCAACCGAACCCGATTCATTTTTCCTTTCCAGTGCAGCCTCAAGGTCAACTCCATCAAGGTCGATGCATGCACCCCGGCTATCGGATATTGCAACTACTTTGAGGTTTATGCCTGCACTTTCCAGGTAATCCTGTTTATGCAATAATGCATTGGCCACGCCCTGGCCTACTGCCCCGAACCCGATTATGGAAAGTCTTATGGTCTTCATGTTTTCACCGATAATTGATCCTTTTCTATGGGTTCGATGACCAGCAGGTCCTTTTCCGAGGCAACCCGTTTTAATATATCCAGTGCTTTAACAAGTTGTGTCATATCTATTGCATTTATAACCATTGATGCTGATGAGGGTTCATTTATCCCGGGCATGGAGATAGACAGGCTCACCACTTCGGCAAAGCCAGTGCTGTCGATCTGGTCAATGGTATCACCCATGTCACTGTGGACTATGTGGCCTATAAGGATGACCGTCACTTCTTCGTACATTAATTTTTTTCCCACACATACTATACGGACCCCTCCATTTTCCAGTTCGGCAATGATATCATTTAATTTTCCGTTGGTCAACTGGAAAACGACCTGTACAGGTATGGCACCCCTGGGTGTGCGCTGGTCGTGTTGGTGCAGGACACTCATTATATTGGCACCGAACGTGGAAAGTGGTTTGAGGGCCTGGACAAGCTGGCCGGGTCTATCTTTCAACTCAAGGTCCATTGAAACGATCATAGAATATATTCCTGGGAGATATTTCAGGCATTAATGCCTGTGACGTTAAAATCTGATTCATTTACGCCCTTGTCAGTATTAAGCATTTTGTGTATTTGGTTTTTCAACGCTGTTGTATCAATAAACCGTTGGATGATTCTATGCGTTTCAATATGATCAAGCATCGGAAAATATATTCCTAATTTCAATATGATGATTTTGATTTTGTTTTAGAGAGATTACACGGATTTGGGTGGTACAACACACCCTCGCATAAGGTTAAATACGTGTTAATCTGCGTCTTGAAAACTACTGGAAAATATAACCGTGTCAGATCATATATGTTGCAATATTGTATGGCTGACTCGACACTAGCTGCGGATTAATGTCAACACAGGTTAATAAATCGCCATGTTCGGCGGTCTGTAATTCCCATGATCCGGAATCTTAAGTAGACATAAACTATTAAATCAACCTCATCCATTAATCCTGCATTGAGGTAAACAATTATGAAAAAAGCAATTATTGAAACCGATAAAGGTAATATTGTACTGGAACTATTTGAAAATGATGCCCCCAACACAGTGGCAAATTTTGTCAAACTGATAAACAAGGGATACTATAACGGTCTCAAATTCCACAGGGTCATCCAAAATTTCATGGTACAGGGCGGCTGTCCCGTCGGTAACGGCACAGGCGGGCCTGGATATACCATAAAATGCGAGATAAATCCCAAAAAACATCTTGCAGGCACACTCTCTATGGCACATGCAGGAAAGGATACAGGCGGCAGCCAGTTCTTTATCACCCACTCACCCCAGCCCCATCTTGACGGTGTGCATACCGTATTCGGCCAGGTGACCGAAGGTATGGATGTAGTGAACGCTATACGCCAGGGCGACGTGATGAAACAGGTAAAGGTTGTTGAAGAGTAGACAGGAACTTCCCTGTAAGCTATAAGAGATCTTTCACATTGAGATAAAGTGTATCCACTTCAAAAAGTATGGTCAAACGCAAGATTAATGTAGACCCAGATTTCACAAATCACACTGATTTTCACAACCACTATCAATCTGTGTAATCAGTGGAATCAGTGTCTCAAAATTCAGAGCACTATAATCAATTACCATTTAATTTGAAGGGGATACGATAAACTGGATATTATAGCCACACTATGATATCCACTTTGCAAAATGTGCAGCGGAAAGTGCCGTAAGATTGTATCCTTTTTATTATGGAAAATCGTATATACTGTCACATATTTTACATACAGTGTAAGGAATAAAGACTAACTGATTACTAATCAGAAGTAGAAGTATTAGGAAGTAAGGGTATTTTGAAGTATTGAATATGAAGAGTATATTATTAACATCGAGGAATAACTATGGAATACGATATCAAAGTACATACATGGTGGGAGCACAGGATAAGGAAAATAACCATAAGCTCGGGAGAGAATAAACTCGGTATATGGTTTGCACATTTCGGGGAACTGGATCTCGAAGATAAAAAGACCCAGAATATCTTTGCCGGGATCATGCAGGGTATTTTTGGCGAACCTGTTGAAACACCTTCCGTTCATATTAGCGTTATTAAGAAAAATAAGAAATATTCAAGAAGAGTACACAATACTAAAGAGTTGATGGACAGCTTTAAGCAAGCATTTGGAACATGACAGAGGGATATATGCAAATCTGTATATTGTATTCCGGTGAGTTTGGAAAAAAGGTTGTTGGAAACCTGGTAAATCTCAGTAATTTCTGTACGGCCTGCGGCGATCTGTGTGATAAGTGTCGTGCAGGCAGGATGTCTTTTGCAGATATGGTGTATGAGATCCATGAACTTCCAGCAGACCTGCCTGATTTTATTGAAGATCCAGCAGACCTGTTTCCCAAGATCGGTCATTGTGACCTGATAATTGCTCTGGGTATCCACCCTGACCTGCTGGCTGATATCCCTGCAATAGCAGAATCAATAAATACCAGGGCAGTGATCGTTCCTGTGGAAGAGCCGGGCTGGGCACCACCAGGGCTTCAAAAACAGATACGTGAAAAACTTAAATCCATAGGTGTAGAATGTGAGTTCCCCAAGCCGTTCTGCTCATTAACACTGACAGGTAAGCCTGTGATCGATATGTTCGTAAAGCTTGGGTTTGGTAAACCTGAACTAAAGATATGTTTGAGTGAAGATGGCAGATTTTTTACCAGGGTAGAAGTACTCAGGGACGCTCCCTGTGGAAGCACCTGGTTTGTGGCAAGGAAATTAAAGTGGTCAGATACAGCAGGATATAAAGAAACAATCTCAAATGCCCATCACTCATATCCATGTACAGCCAGCATGGATAGGGATGTGCAACTGGAAGATACTATACTGCATAAAGGAGGATATATTATTCGGGAGGCTGTAGAGAAAGGACTTCATTAGATTATTAGATCATTAGATCAGTAATTCCATAATTAATTATCACGGCAGGAGATATCCACTATGCACTTTCCAGTTCTCCAGGATAATAGTTGGAGATACCCTCTTTACGCCTTCCTGTTTTTCAATGTTCTCAGTAATAAACCTGCCAAGTTCTTTGCTGTCATTGGTCCAGATCTCTGTTATGATCATATGATCTCCAGTCGAAGTTGCAACAAATTTCACTTCAGGAAATTCGGTCATTCGCATTGCGACATCAAGAAGATGTGTTGATTCAACATCTATACCGACCATAGAAACCGAATTGTAACCGAGTTTTGAAGGATCAACAACAACAGTGTATTGTGTTATTACGCCATTTTTTTCAAGTGCTCTGATGCGTTTTCGTATAGTTGATTCACTAACATCAAGCCTTGATGCTATTTCTGTAACTGGAATGCGTGCATTCTCACGCAACATATCTATTATCCTTAGATTTTTTTCGTCGATCATTATAGTATCATCACGTTTGTTTATACATTATATGTGAAATAAAAGGACGAATTTCGTACCATAACGTTATATATTCATAATAAATATTAGCATATTGATAAACCTTTAAAAGGTTTGCGTACCAGACACTAACTAAGGAGTTATGAAAATGGCAGATGAAAAGAAAACAGATCTTCCTGAGAAAGGAGCAGTACTGCAAAGAGACAGGGAAACATATGCAATAGCACCTGATACGCCTGCCGGTATAGTACCGCCGGAAATTTTACGTAAGATCGCTGATGTTGCAGAAAAATATAATGCAGCAGCAATAAAGATCACAAGTGCACAGCGGATGGTGATCGTAGGCCTTAAAGAAGAAGATATTGATAATGCCTGGAAAGATCTTGGGATGAGCCCTGGTGCTGCGATAGGGCTGTGTGTTCGAAGTGTCAAAATATGTCCCGGAACAGCATTCTGTAAACGAGCTGTCTCAGATAGTTTGAGCCTTGGGATGGCACTGCATGAAGCATATCATGGTATGAGTCTGCCGGCCAAGTTCAAGATGGGAGCATCAGGATGTCCGAACTGCTGTGCTGAGTCATGGGTGAAGGATATTGGGTTCATTGGGTTCAAGGATGGATTCAAAATAGTAGTTGGTGGTGAAGCTGGCAGGAAGCCGAGAATTGGAACTGAACTGACTTATGCTGCATCGATGGATGATGCAATGAAAGTGACGCAGGATATCATTGACTTCTATAAGGCGAATGGTAAGCCAAAAGAGCGTTTGGGTGAACTCATAGAACGGATCGGGTTTACTGAGTTTTCGAAGGGTGTACTTAAATAGTGACCATTGGAAGGTGGGATTGGGTCAGGATACTGACCGATCCATCTCTTTTTTTTCTGTAGATAGTGGCCTTAACCGATGGCAAATGATACACTGCCTGATACATAATCGCTTATTCGTATCAAGTTCTTTTCAAACTCCCCATTATAATACACAAGTACCTCTATCTCGCCGCCATTCCGGAAATATCTCATCGGTTTATCGTAGATTCCCTGTACGTGCCTGAGCTTGTTCTTCCCAAAGTGGGCATCTACTGCCTCCAGGAACCCTATCTCCTGTTTTAGACAGGCAATCTCGTATCCCTTAGTCTCCTCTGCGATCTGGCGGCACTGCCCTTCCTCAATATCTGTATGGTAGCACCCGTGCTCGTTCAAACCGCTTATCTGCCGCCAGTCCATATTTCCATTTTCATCCGCCTCCCTGTGAAGCATATACGGATATATCCGGCAAATAGTAAGACGCTGGCTGTAGATACTGCACCGTCCCTGTTCCAGGAAAATGCATGAACCATCCGGCCTGCTCTTGAGGGCATAGCCTGACACATAGAACTTCCCCTCCCGGTCACAGAACTCATAGTACGGTGCAGGGATGAGGGAGTCGGGTGCTATCTGCTTTATCCGGGCGGTATCAGTATCCAGCAGGAATACATGGTCATTGAATTCTGCTGTACAGCATTTACCGCATAGGTCGCACTTAAATCCAATTTCCCTGATAATGCTGCTAAGTGTCTTATCCGGATAATCAATGACACCTTGGAGTTCTTGCTTTTTTTGTATTATGAGGGATTCAATTGGTTTGGGAGTTAATTCGATCACCTGTGTTTTTCCGGATATCTCATTTTCCTGTATTGCCCTGTTTTTTGTAGAAATAGTATCCTGCAGCGCCCAGGATCACAAAAATTATCAGCAGATAACCTGCATACCCTATCCTCTGGGCCAGGGGAACGGATTCCCGCACCTCAATAGATGCTTTCATAACATCCGATATCTGTGTATCGCCGTGTTCATCCCTGTATTTTACTTCGGTATTGATACCATAGGCCTTGGGAAGGGCATCCTTATCCACTTTTACCTTATATTGTGCTTCATAGGATTCGCCAGGGTTCAGTGTGCCCAGGAATGCCTGGTCATCAGTGGTACTGAAGGGGTCTACCACACTTATCCTGGCCACAGCATCCTCTGCCACTTCATCCCCTGTGTTCTTGTACGTGATATGAAGAACGCCCTGCCCACCTGAGACCAGGCTATCGCTGACCTTCACGATCTCAAACTGGGCCCTTGGTTTAACTATTATCTGAAGAGGGATCGTCTGGTTTTTGGTAATGTACCAGTAATCGAATTCTTTTTCAGGATATCCTTCGACCTTCACATCATACTGGTACTGGTATGTCAGGTTCAATGTGAGGTCATATGTCCCTGCAGGTGCGTTCTCAAATATCTCAATGTCGAATTCCATTGGCTGGGACGTTTCACTACTCCGAAGAGAGCCTGCCTGCTGGAGACCGCTTAAAACCCTGAATGCATTTCCATCTTCAGTTTCCAGGGTTCCCCTGATATTGATGGCAGTAGTGACATCGTATTCCAGGTCAAGCTCTGCCTGGGCATCCATGGTTTCATTAGAGCCGGAAGGGATCTCATCAGTCTCAAACCCGAATATAAGCCCGTCATTCATCAACTGGATAAAAATCGTAGATGTCTCACCACTTTCATATTCCGGGTTTCCCACAATAGAAGCTGTTAGTTGCGGTTCACCTATCACGTCATAGTAATCTTCGGTGAACTCCCAGATATTTGCAGGAATACTTTCAGAATGAACATGGACTGAGGTTGAAAAAATCACAAGCGCCACGCATAGCATCAATATCTTTTTATCCATTTTACTCACATTGAACCGTTATTGCTGATTACTAATATAATATTTGTATTTGTTCAGTTCAAGCACACCCCATACTCAATAGCACATTATGAATGCATTTTATACTAAACTAAAAAATTGAGCCAAATTCAAATACAAAAAATTTACAGCTTATAAAAGTTTGAAAATAAAGCAATTGAGTCAAGCAAATTGAACTACTCCTACTGTCGAGTCAACCTTCAAGTGTCGAATTATGAAGGGCATAGGGCACAATTCTAAAATCCAGTAATTTCAACAATTATATTAGACGCAGATTTACGCTGATTTACGCAGATGCAACCTTAAATCTGCGTAAATCAGTGTAAATCTGCGTCTTAAAAATAAAAGGGAAATGGAACAGTGTCAGATGATATATCTAGCATTATTGTATGGTTGACTCGACACTACTCGATTCAATTTCAATTTCTGGTTTTCCAACTATAACCTGGTCAGACTGACAGATTATACATTTGGCTTTTATGTCGCTCATGAAAAAATTGTACTTATAGCCACATGTTTGGCATTGTAAATACATATTCAACACATCTCCAATTATCGATAAGCCTCCAAAATAGATAAATCTTTTTATGTGCTATTAGATACTTTTAATTATTATATGATAATGGATACTTTAAATAAATTTAATTAGATATATATAGATAGATATTTACTTATTTAATATAAGTTTATATGATATTTAATGAAATATTCTTTTGTAATATTACTGACGAAAGGATTTACACCAGAAACAAATAATGTGATGGAGCAATTATTCTCTTTAATATCTGATATCATCACTCAAGCTAGATCTTTTAAAATTGATGAATGATTGTATAATTTCTGATGGTGAATTACCAACCATATTTAAAGGGTAATAGGAATGTTACTTTGATGACTTCCAGCTTCATGAATTTCTTCCCCAAGCCTACCTGTTACCCTAATCAGGAAGAGGCAATGGATTCCATTTACAAAGCCATCCTGGACAGAAAGATAATAATGTTCGAAGGTGCCTGTGGGACCGGAAAGACCTTGAGTGCCCTTGTTCCGTCCCTGGCCGCAGCACAAAAACTGGGCAAGGTGGTCATCATTGGCACCAATGTCCACCAGCAGATGCTTCAGTTCATTGAGGAATCTAGGGAGATCAGGCAGATGCAGGACATAAAAGTAGCAATCCTGAAAGGGAAAAAGCACATGTGCCCCAGGGATGAGGATTACGAGACCTGCAGCGTGCTTCGGGAAAATACCTATGAGTTGATAGGCAAAGAGCGGGAGATCACTGAACTTGAATCGCGCCTTGATCTGCTGCAGGAATTAGAACCGGGCCCGGATAGAGCAGCGTCAGGATCTGCCAGGACAATGTCCGGTGAACTGAGCGGAATGGCTGAACTCAATGAAATGGAAAAACGTGTAAGGGAACTTCGTGACCGGCACTGCTCTTACCTGTATAAAGTTGCAATATCTGATATAGAGGATTTTTCTGCATGGTACTATAAAGATGTACGCACACCAGAAGACCTGAACGAATGGGCATATGAAAGAGGAATGTGCAGTTATGAACTGGTCAAGCGCCAGCTGATACATGCCAATCTGATAATCTGTAACTATCACCATATCCTGAACTTTGACATCTTAAGCAACCTGCTAGGCTGGATAGACAGGGGACTGGATGATGTAATAATAATCTTTGATGAGGCCCATAACATCGAATCTGCTGCCAGGAGCCACTCATCCATGATGCTGCCAGAATACAGCTTACAGCACGCTTATGAGGAAGTTACTGCCAACGAGGCCATGGGCAGGAACGATTCATACCGCATCAGGGATATGGAGGTGTTCTTCAAGACCATACACCTGCATTTAAAGGATACATACGAGTCAAGACTGGAGTTCGGTGAAAGAGAGCGCCTGAGCGGCACATGGAAGGATGTAAGCATCTGCGACCCTAAACACAGGAACGACTATTTCCTGCATCGTTTACTGGAACAGGTGGAAGAGGCAGGGATAACCGACCTGGGTGAACTGCTTGAAGAAGCAGTTGAACTGGGGCAGTTCCTGGATGATTTTTATAAAGATCAGTATAAAAGCGGACATTCCCAAAGGCGGAAAAGGTCCCAGCTGCTACGCAGTGCCGAGTTTGCCAGGTTCTACCTTGAACATGCTGCGGACCCAATTTATTATCCAATACTCAACCTGAGAATGCGGGATGGCGAAATGGAAGGCAGGATAGAACTTGTTTCTTGTATCCCAAGAAACATTACAGCACCGCTGTTTAGTTCATTATACTCCTCAATCCTCATGTCTGCTACCCTTAAGCCCTTCCCTGTAATGGGTGCCTCACTTGCCATCAACCGGCAGGTGGAGGAAATAGCATTCGGCCTTACATTCCCTGAAGATAACAGGCTTACCATTGCCGTTAATATACCGCCCCTGTTTGCAAGGAACCGGGACGATCCCATAATAGTTGAACAGGTGACCCATGCACTTAACGATATCATCCACTGCAGCAGGGGGAATATACTGGTGTTCTTCCAGAGTTATCACGAAGCCCTGATGTATAAGGATCGCATCACCACCGACATACCCGTATACCTGGACGAGGTCGGTACATCTTCCCAGGAGATCAGGGAGGAGTTCTTCCGGATCGGTGAATCTGGCCATAAAGCTGTGATATTTTCATACCTGTGGGGTACCCTGACCGAAGGTGTCGATTACAAAGAGGGGCGGGGCAGAACTGTTGTGATCGTAGGGGTGGGTTACCCTGCCCTGAACGATCGTATGCGGGCCATTGAATCCGCTTATGAGCATGAGTTTGCCGGGCACGGCTGGGATTATGCAATCCAGGTGCCTGCCATACGTAAGATCAGGCAGGCAATGGGTCGGGTCATTCGCTCCCCAACTGACCATGGCGTGCGGATCCTGCTGGACGGCAGGTTCACTACCACATCACCACGGCAGTGGAAAAAATATTCGGTATTCAATGCCTTTCCGCAGGAAGAGCGTGAGGAGATTATAGATGTGGAACTGGATAAAGTAAAATTCTCATTGATGAACTTTTTTAATGATATCCAGGGACCTGCTGATTAAGAAAATGCGCGCTCCAGAAGCATAATCCAGAGCGGGTAATCCGGAGATAGGGCAGGCACACAAACCTTAAAAATCCAGAAGCCATTTCCAGAGTGGCCTTATTATTATTTTAAGGCTACCGACTATCATTTCGTCATCCTGGTCTTCTGTGATCATGAAGCCTTCCTTAAAATCGCATGCATCCATTATAATCCTTAACACTGTTGGAAAAGACGATTCGAATGTGACTTATGAGGAAGCAGAACCATTTACTACAATTAAGACGATCAATTGTTCAAAAGCAATAAATGACTTGAAACATGACCCGACATCACTCCATAAGAAAGTATTAGAAGAATAGATAAAGTGGTATTATAGGCTGTATACATAACATATTATGAGGAAAGGGATTAATATAAATATGGAAAAATTTGGTGATGAAAATGCAAGTTGTTAAAGCGAGGGTTAATCTGCCCGGTTCATTTCTGGCAGCGACAAAAACCAGTGAAAATGAGCTGGACCTGTTCATAAGGCGTTCACTGGCAGTGGAGCTTTACAGAGAGAGAAAGCTGTCCCTTGGAAAAGCAGCAGAGGTCGCAGGCGTAAGGAATAAGTGGGAGATGTTGCTGCTGCTGAATAAAAGGGGAGTGCCAGTGGATTATGCTGCTGAAGATGCGAAAAAGGATTTGAAGACTTTAAAAGAAGTTCTGGGCAGATGATAGTTGTATCAAATTCAACTCAGTTGATCGCACTTTCGAGGATAAACAAATTTGGTTTATTGAGGGAATACTTTGGAGAAATCCACATTCCTAAAGAGGTCTTTGATGAGGTGGTAACACGGGGCGGAAATCTGTCGCGTGCGGAGGAGGTAGCATCTGCAGAGTGAATCAAAGTTGGAAACGTAGGAAATAAGATCGCTGTTGAATCGCTGAGTATAACCCTGGATGGAGGGGAGGCAGAAGCTATTGTGCTGGTACGGGAAAAGGATGCTCTGCTGATAATTGATGATGGTGATGGAAGAAGAACTGCAGAGTCACTGGGTTTGAAGATCACAGGAACAATGGGTATTTTGCTGCTGGCACATGAGGATGAAAAACTGGACCTTAAGACAGCAATTGATGATCTCATGGGAGCGGGTTTTCGACTCAGTAAAAAGGAATATAAGAGGATATTGAGGTTTAAGTGAGGGATGATTCAACAAATAAAATATATTGAATGGCACTGTATCGTTTTCAAGTGATTTAAGACAACGATCAACGCAGGAGTGCCGAGATAAATTCATACTCGCCAGTTGGTGCAAATCCAACCAGAGGAAAGGCTAGCCACCACCTCTGAACTGAACCCCGCACCCAGCTTGGTAACAGGCTGATGTGAAGCTGGGGGGATGGGATAATAGGCCGCAACGGAAGTGAAGGTTATAAGCCCCGAAATATCGCTGATTCTGGAAGCCGACGTTATCTGCGTAACGGAAGGCAGCATTTACATCACCATTAGTCCAAACCTCCGGTCTTGGAATATAGCAGAGAGCTTAACGACATGGCAAGGTGATGTGAGTCCAGCGGGGTCTAAGACCGCAGCATGTTATCAAACGGAGACTATGGGAACTCGGGAGGCCCATGGCGTTCTTCATCGGGAAGTATGTGATGTCAAGCCTATGAACGGTAAGACATTGCAGATGACGCCTTGGGAGTCGGATCAGTTCATAGTACTGATGAAACAGGGTAATGCCTGTGGAGGGAAGGGGCTGACAGTTGAACCGTTGAGACAGGGACACATCTTCCGTACTCAGATACGGGTTAAGGATGGTAACAAAACTGTACTCATAACCTAGCTGGAAAAGGACGGGGAGGTTCTTCTGAAGAGCCGGATGAGGGAAATCTTCATGTCCGGTTCTGTGAGGGGGCTCATAGTAACCTCGGGGCTATTACCCCAACCAAGAGGTGCGCTATGGGTCCTACTCGACATTTAAGGTTGCATCTGCGTTAATCAGTGTTAATCTGCGTCTAATATAATTATTGATTAATTTGATTTTAGAATTGTGCCCCATACCCTTCATAATCTGACACTTGAAGGTTGACTCGACACTAGTCCGCACTGCGGAACCTATGTGCAGGTTCCCTTCAATTATGTCTGACCGTTTTACTGTGCAAATATGATTTACCACTTAAGACTATTTATTATATTTATTAACTATATATGATATATTCATTCTATATATTTATGTGGATAATTTATATATATTGTTCTGTTTATTCATAGTCGGTGATAGTTGACATGAAAAAAATTATGTTAATAAAATCTTTTGTACAAAAAAATAAATTACTATTAATTCTTGCAGTGATCTCGATGTCACTGCTCGTATCAGGTTGTACCGACAATACGAATAAAACTGTCGGAACAGATAACACACTCGCAGATGTAAAACTGCAGATTGCAGGCTCGACAACAGTTCTGCCAGTTGCCGAGGAATGTGCACGCGCCTTTATGGAAAAGCACCCTGGCAGCCGGATATTTGTATCAGGTGGCGGCTCATCACACGGAGTAAAAGCTGTAGCAGATGGAACCGTGGATATCGGGACCGCATCCCGCGACCTGAAATCAAGTGAAACAGATTCACATCTTGATCTGGTTGCGCATGGCGTTGCAAAGGACGGCGTTGCGGTCATAGTGCACCCGTCTAATCCTATTACTGATCTCACAATGGAGCAACTGCAGGGTATCTACACAGGTACGATCACAAATTGGAAGGAAGTAGGAGGGACAGATTCCGGGATCATGGTGGTCACACGTGAGGAGGGGTCAGGGACACGGGATTGCTTTGAGCAGGCAGTTATGAAACCTATTAAAGCTGAGATCACAGATCATGGGATCATCCAGGACTCGAATGGCAAGACACGGGCAACTGTTGCCGGAAGTGCCCAGGCTATCGGATTTATCTCGCTCGGATACGTCAACTCAGATGTCAGTGCACTCAGGCTCGATGGAATTGAGCCCACTGTCGAAAGCGTTGTGGACAGCAGCTATGCGATCTCACGCACACTCTGGATGATCAGTAACGGTAATCCGGACAGTAGTGAACAGGCATTTCTTGACTTTGTGCTTGGAGATGAAGGGCAAAGGATAGTGGAAGATGTGCATTTCATACCTGTGAACTGATCCCTGACTTACGACGCTCATGGAGTATAAAATGACACGGATCGTGCATCTTTCAGACCTTCACATAAGCAGTGCCCATTTTCTCAGTGATGTTGCAGAATCTGTGGTGCAGGGCGTCAATGAGATATCGCCTGATATCCTGGTGATCACAGGGGACCTGACCCAGAACGGCTCTTTTAAGGAGTACATGGAAGCAAAAGAGTGGATCGACCGGATCGATTGCAGAAATAAGGTAGTCGTTCCGGGAAACCACGACTCCAGGAATGTCGGTTACCTGCTGTTCGAAGATATTTTCAGAACACGGTCTCCATGCTGTTCTCTTGATGGGGTCACTGTCGTGGGGGTGGATTCATCCCAGCCAGACATTGATGACGGGCATATAGGTCGGGAGATGTATGGCTGGATCGCCAAGAGATTTAATTCTAATTCTGATTTCAACTCAACTGATCTCAGGATTTTCGCACTCCACCATCACCTGATCCCTGTACCAATGACAGGGCGGGAAGAAAAGATACCTGTGGATTCGGGGGATGTGCTTGAACTGCTCGACAGGTGCGGTGTGGATATTGTACTGTGCGGACACAGGCACGTACCCTGGGTCTGGAAACTTAATGACATGTTTGTTGTGAATGCAGGAACAGCATGCTCGAACAAGATCAAGGCAAGAACGACCCAGTGCTACAACCTCATCGAGATCGAAAAAGCCGGGGATGCCAGGGGTACTAGGGATACCAGGAGGCGCATTTGGATATACCAGGTACTTCCTGCAGGGGAACAAACATTGATTGTTGATTCAATCATGGATAAAAGTAAAACTGAAAATGAAGTGTGAATATCGCAAGAGCACTGATTGCATCTGCGAACCTGCTGCTGCCGGATGAAACCACATCTGCGCTTAACCCGGAATCAACCGCGGTTGTGGTCAGGATGCTAAGGGAAGTAAAACGCAAGACCACGATGATTGGCATATCAGTGGTACGGCAGGTGGCTGAATGGGTTGTGGTTATGAATAACAACCGGATGGTTGGAACCAAAACACCAGGGGATATCCTTGGTAGTGGTATACGTGATTGATATAAGGCTTGAGTGAGTGATATGAAACTTGGTATAATAAACGGAAAGATAATAAAACCGGATGGTGTTATCGAAAAAGGATGTGTGGGGATCGAAGACGGTAGGATCATAGATATCCGGGATACTTTACCAGATACCTGCGACAATGTGATCGATGCGAATGGCGGGTATGTGATGCCCGGTATCATTGACATAAATGGTGATGATATGGAAACTGCCATCTCACCACGACCCTCATCACGATTTCCGGCAGACTTTGCGCTGCTGCAGCTCGACAGAAGCAATGCAGTATGCGGCATTACAACGAAATTACATGCGATTGCATACTTTGAGGATGAATTAAATGGACATCACATAGGTCTTTCAAAAGAGATCGCAAAAACGATAGCACATTGCAGGTATTCTCTCCTGACGAATCATTTTTTGCATATCAGGTGCGAGATCAGCACTCATCTTGAAGATGTGCTTGAAGTGATTGAAAGTCCGCTTGTCAAACTTATATCATTGATAGATCACACCTCCAGACAGGGACAGGGACAGTTTTTAGATCCGGAACAATACAAGGAGTATTATGAGGGGGTATACGGATTAAGTGATGCTGAAATCGATAGAATATTCAGGACAAAATTGGGTTATGCAAACGCAAAGGTGCAAAACATGCGGGAGGTTGCCAGAAAAGCACTGGCAAAATGGATATCGATCGCATCGCATGATGACGATAGTTCGCAGAAAGTGGAACTGGTGCACAGCATCGGCGCGCGCATCTCTGAGTTCCCTGTAACACTTGACGCAGCAAACAGGACCCGTAAACTTGGCATGACCATCTGTATGGGCGCCCCGAATGTTGTGCTCGGCAGGTCAACATCGGGCAATCTCAGTTCCATCCAGGCGGTGGCTGCCGGTCTGGTCGATGTCCTGTGCTCGGATTACAATCCGGCATCCATGCTCTACTCTCCCTTTATTCTATGGAAACAGGGGATCCTGACCCTGCCTGATGCTGTGAAAATGGTCACGCTCAATCCTGCTAAAGCAGTGGGTATGGATTATGCGACCGGGTCGATCGAGATCGGAAAACGTGCAGACATACTGGTCGTGACCGAACAGATGGGGATTCCTGTGGTGGCACGTACGATCGTTAGCGGAGAGGTTGTCTATGCCGGAGGTTGTGCGGTATGACCAGAATAGGTGCGGCACTGGATCTTCGTTTCGGGAAAAATACCCTGCAATTCATGGATTTCCTGCATTCCAACGGATTTAATCATATAGAGATCAAGAAGGATAACGATCATGTCTATGGAGAAGTAAAACCTGCCGAACTGGAAAGGACCCTCTCCGAATACAACTTAACGATCTCTTACCACGCTCCGCACCGTGAGTTTAACATTGCGAGTGTGAATGAAAAGGTAAGGATGTCATGTGTGTCCCAGATAATCGAGATGGGCGAATACCTCCAGGAGGTGGGTTCCGGGTGGGTGAACATACATGTGGGACATGTTCCAGGGGCATACCATGAAACAGTCATTGCAAAAGCAGAAGAGAACCGGACAAGATCGCTTGATGAGATCGCAGCGGCTTATGAGACGCTGGATACCGGACTGTATGTGGAGAACGACAGTTTTGAGAAGAATATCATTAAATTTGGCCTGCAGCCTGAACAGATGCGGGATATCCTGAACCGGTATCCGGGTTTTGGCGCGACCTTTGATATCGGTCATGCTCACCATTCGGATATACCGCCTGTGCGTTTTACTGAACTTTTAGGGAACCGGATCAATGCTGTACATCTGCATGACAATAACGGTGTGTTTGATGATCATCTGGCGCTCGGTAATGGTTCTCTTGATCTTAGCAAAGGATTTGTCAAAGAACTCGATAACTGCATGTCGGGTTGCAACGGACACTGCAGTACGTATGTGTTCGAGATGAAGACGCTACCCGATTTTATTTCAAGCAAAGAATATTTTGCATCATTATGAGGTAGCATGACCCGACAAACCCGTGAACGGATCATCGAAGCGCTGTTGTTTGCATCAGCAGTTACAGCAGTCGTAATTGTACTGCTGATCATGGTATTCCTATTCAAGGAAGGTGCGCCGTTCCTCCTGAAATACGGGATTCACACCTTCTGTCTCGGGATGGAATGGAATCCTATCGCAATGGACGGCGAACCCTCATACGGGATATTTCCGATGATCGTGGGGTCGGTTTACATTGCAGCCGGCTCGCTGGTCCTTGCTGTTCCACTCGGAATTAGCTGTGCTGTCTTTTTAGTTGAGATCGCACCTCCCTGGGCGCAGGTAATGATCAGGCGCGGGATCGAACTGCTTGTCGGCATTCCTTCGGTTGTGCTCGGATTCTTCGGACTTGTCCTGCTGGTGCCGTTGATCAGGGACAGCGCTGGAGGATTCGGTTTCAGCATCCTTGCCGGCTCTATAATACTCGCGATCATGTCACTTCCCCATATTATCAGCATATCGGCAGATGCGATCGCTGCAGTGCCTGAAACATACAAGCAGGCATCCCTGGCACTTGGTGCCACCCGGTGGCACACAATTCGGAATGTGATCCTGCCGGCTGCAAGGTCCGGGATAGTAGCAGCTGTTATACTTGGTATGGGAAACTCCATCGGCGAGACCATGGCAGTGCTGATGGTCACAGGAAATTCCCCAATTCTACCTTCACCGTTCTATGACGTGCTTGATCCGGTGCGGACCATGACCGCGAATATCGTAGTCGAGATGAACTACGCAGCACCGGGAGACCACCAACAGGCGCTCTTTGCAACAGGTATCGTGCTTTTTGTGATGGTTGCTATCTTAAACGCATTCTCACACCGTGCACTAAAGTCAAAGATGGGAGTAGGGCGATGAGCACAGCAGTACGCGGCAGGATTTTTTCAGCGGATACTACTGACAAAGCAGCTAGTTTGCTTTTATGGGTATCAGCTGGGGTGACAGTACTGATTCTGCTGTCAATCATCGGCACAATTATTTATCGAGGGATCGGAGTGATAGATCTTTCATTCCTTCTGGACTCACCGCGCATGAGCGGGGCAGAAGGGGGGATTTTTCCTGCTATTATCGGAACGCTCTGCCTTGTTGGGGTTGCGATACTGACTGCTGCCCCGATTGGTATTGGAGCTGCGGTATACCTTACCGAGTATGCACCTGATAATGCTGTGACGCAAATTATCACATTCGGTGTGGAATGTCTTGCAGGAATACCGTCAATTGTATTAGGACTATTCGGATATGCATTACTTGTGGTATATTTCGGGTTCGGTTTTTCAATCCTCTCTGGCGGGCTTGCGTTGATGTTCATGATACTGCCCTGGACGGTAAGGGCATCAGAAGAGGCGATAAAAACAGTACCAAGTGGTCTAAAGGATGGAAGTCTTGCGCTTGGGGCTACGAAATGGCAGACCATCCGGAATGTTGTGATACCGGGTGCCCTTCCGGGTATCACGACAGGGATCATACTCGGGACCGGAAAAGCGATCGGTGAGACTGCCGTGATAATGTATACAGCCGGATCCTCGTTGCTTTTACCGGAATCAATATTCGAGCCTGTGCGTGCGCTACCGTACCACCTGTATATACTTGCGTCTGAGGGCATATCCGACGACATGGCTTATGGCAGTGCAGCGGTACTGCTCGGGATGGTGCTTTTAATAAATTTAGGTGCTGTTGCGATCCAGCGTTATTACCAGACCAGGTCTGGGTTACGGCATTGATATAAATTATAAAATTTTTGATGATAAAATAAATGGGATAAGGAGAAAATATTGATGGGGATAGAAAACATTGGGATCGAAAGCCGCAACCTGGACCTCTGGTACGGCAGTACACAGGCATTGAAAGATGTTTCGATCTCGATAGAAAAGAATAAGGTCACTGCCCTGATCGGTCCGTCCGGATGTGGTAAATCCACGTTCATCCGGTGTATTAACCGGATGAATGACCTTATAAAGGGGTGCCGTATCACCGGTAAGGTGCTGTTTGAAGGCAAAGATGTCTACGAAAAGGATGTGGATGTTGTTGTACTGAGGAAGAAAATAGGGATGGTCTTCCAAAAGCCAAACCCGTTCCCGATGTCCATCTATGACAACATCGCATACGGACCGCGCATCCACGGGATGAAGGCAAAACGCGAACTGGATGAGGTGGTCGAGGATAGTCTTAAGGCTGCTGCGCTGTGGGACGAGGTAGGTGACATACTGAACAAACCTGCACTTGACCTGAGCGGGGGACAGCAGCAGCGGCTCAGTATCGCACGAACACTTGCAGTGAAACCGGAAGTAATACTGTTCGATGAACCATGTAGTGCACTTGACCCAATATCAACAGCCAGGATAGAGGACCTGATCAATGAGCTGAAACACGATTATACAATCATCATAGTGACACATAATATGCAGCAGGCTGCCAGGGTATCTGATTATACGGCGTATTTCCTGCTCGGTGAGATGATCGAGTTCGGGAAGACAAAACAGATATTTGAACGTCCTGTCGAAAAGAGTACAGAGAATTACATTACAGGACGGTTCGGATAATCAAGTGCACAACGATTTTGAGATGAAAAGTGAATCAAGTTGTACTGTATATCTATCAAAAAAATTAGATCAGGATACCAGAAAGGAGATCAGTAGATAAAACAGGAGGGATATAATGGTTCGAGAAAAATACCATGAAGAACTTGCAAAAGTACAGCAGATGGTCTTAATACTCGGTGAACTGGTAGGCACATCTATCAAAAATTCGGTCGAGGCACTATGTGACCACAATATCGAACAGGCAGAGGTTGTAATAAAAGGCGATGCTGAAATAGATGATCATTCTGCTAAGATCGAGATTCAATGCATGCGGCTTCTTGCACTACAGCAGCCAATGGCCCGGGACTTGCGGATGATAGGGGCTGTTATTAAGATCAATCTTGACCTTGAGCGGATGAGCGACCTTGCTGTGGATATTGCAAAGATCGTCGTTGTGATAGGGGATGAAAAACATATCAAACCCCTGATCGATATTCCCAGGATGGCTCGCACAGCATGTAATATGCTGGATAATGTAATGCAGGCCTTTTCTGAGTCGAACACTGACCTGGCATACGAGACTGCAAAATTGGATGATGAGATCGATGCATTGTTTGACCAGGTCAGGCGGGAATTAATTACACTGATGGTAGAGGATCCGAGAAAGCTTGCCAGTGCATCGCACCTGACGTTTGTGGCGCGCTACCTTGAGCGTATTGGGGATCATGCCACTAATATCTGCGAGAGCGTGGTGTATATGATAACAGGTGACAGGGTGAAGCTGAATTGATCATCTTTTCACCCCCATTTTAGTTTGAATATATTCAAATGAAAAGTTAAATTTATATAAGAATATAATCAAACATATTCCTGTGAAAATATATGGACGAAATATTGGAAACACTGGTAAAATTAAACCCGTGGTGGAATCATAAAAAATTCGAAACCGGAATTCACAGAAACAGATATGTTTCGAAAATCAAAAAGTATGTAACAACCGGCGAAATCGTGGTTATAAGCGGGGTAAGGCGGGCAGGAAAAACTACATTGATATACCAGTTAATCCATGACCTGATCTATAATCAAAATACTGATCCTGAAAAAATACTTTTTGTGAACTGTGACGAGCCAATCCTGAGTTTGACTGGGAATCTTCTTAAGAATGTTATGGATACCTATAAACAGGATGTATGCTGCGAAGACCATGTATACCTGATATTTGATGAAATACAGAATGTTGCCGGATGGGAAAAATGGATCAAGTCCCTCTATGACACAAAGGAATATAATATAATCATATCTGGCTCGTCATCGCATCTTCTGGACAGCAGTCTGTCACATCTGATAAGTGGGCGGTATCTTAAGATAGATGTGTATCCTCTTGATTTTTCGGAATATATGCAGTTCAATGGTTTCCAGGTCAAAAAAGACAGGATCGCAATAGCCGCAAACAAGGACAAGATAATAAATATGCTAAAATATTACCTGCAGGATGGCGGATTTCCAAGAGTCACACTTGAAAAAGACAGGGAACTCAAGAAAGAGTACCTTAAATCATATTATGACAGCATTGTATACAGAGATATAATACTCCTCAATAAAATAAGAAATGTCAGAATTCTCAGGGAATTTATATATTACCTGTGCTCAAATTTTACAAGTCTTTATTCATACAAAAAACTGACAGAACTGCTCAGGATTGATTATGCAACATTAAAAGAATATTTCCATTTTACTAAGCAGGCAAAAATATTGTTTGAGACACAATATTTCAGCTATTCTTTGAAAGCACAGAGCAGGAATAACAAAAAAATCTACTGTATAGACAATGGTCTGCGTAATGCTGTATCTTTCAGGTTTTCAAGAGATGTAGGGCAACTGGCTGAAAATCTAGTTTTTATTGAACTCTTGCGAAAGGAAAAGGAACCGTATTACTGGAAGGGGAAAGGCGAAGTTGACTTTGTTATAAAAAACGAGGACGGTTCACTGGGTGCGATAAATGTGTCATATACAAATGATATAAATGAAAGAGAAGTTTCGGGGCTTAATGAATTCAGGGAACAATTCGCAGACAGGGTGGTGGAATTGATGGTCCTTACAAAAGATGTTGAGCAGGATGAAGATGGCATAAGGTTTGTACCGCTTTGGAAATGGATGCTTGGGACCGAGTAAATCTATGATTTATTTTTTGCCGTGATTAAATTATTCTGCTCTTAGCTTGGTCATTGGTGTACTCAAATTTCCGCGTGCGCGCACCAAAAATGTTTGGATATTCACTAATTCATGTGGGTAAATGGAAATTCAATTGTCCCAATCGAAGATAGATCATAGTAATTAAATCCTGAATATTTCGATAACCACGAGCACTTCTTTTGGAATTGTAGGAAGAATATCTACTATACCTGGGTACGGCTAAGAGTTGGTCAGAAACATTAACTCATATTGGAAATAATTGTCGATTGTCTGATGAAGTCTATGCCGTATGCGATGGGGATGGTAAATTACAATTAAATCTGGAGACATATGGATATAGAATTCAACAATGTACAAATCATTTTGTTAAAACTTCGATGTATTATTTGTGAAAGGAGCAATATCCAAAAGATGATCGAATGAGAATCAAAAAAGATATCATCAGAACCATTTCGACATTGAAAAATTCAGTGAAAAAACACAGAAAATATTCTGATTTTGCGAGACTCAAATGGAGAATAAATAAAACTCAAGAAGAGTTGCTGGTAATTGCCAATGAGTTACTATCAAAAAATAAGGATAGTAATACTGGCAAATTCATTATTAAAACCCGGGGCAAAGTAACGCTATTCGCAGAATTGGCAACAAAGGGAATATAGATTCCAGATAGCAATAATCATGTTGAAAACCTGATGGGAATCGTTGGGCAGAAGGTGAAAAAGAATCGTCAGTCCTGGGTTGATGCAAATCTGAATATTGTGCTGAATACTATCTGGCACATAATCTCATAGGGCTGGTCTAGAAGTGTGGTAATATCCTCACCAGAGTGTTACTGGATATTTTTGATCAATTTTTTGTGCCCCAAATTGTGACTGGTCCCAAGAATTTAATGAATCATTATTAGCAGAGCGGAGAAAGCAGACCGGTCTTAACAATAAACAACAGATATGCGAGTTAATAGAATGTCCGCTCTCAAAGGAAGGACTGAAACAGATACTAATTGAAAATGGCCATATCAAAAGAACAAAAAATTAGAAATGGTGAATTACATTGCAGATAATGAATCTCGATATTTAATTTATATATTATCACCAGCACCCGTGATGCCTTCCTTCAAAAACTCATGTCTTGCAAGATTCGGATAAATCAATAAATCTGCAAAAATCAAACATTATATCTTACAATTTATACAAAAATCACCAATTATAACCGCTAACTTGAAGTATATTCAGCGATTATAATCTACAATATGGAAGAAAACACAAAACTAGCCCTTGAACGACAGAACCCCTGGTGGTTCGATAAACCATTTGACACCGGAATAGATCGGCAGCGATGGTACCCAAAGATCAAGAAATACCTCCCGACAAAAGAAATACTCCTGCTCACCGGTGCCAGACGCACCGGAAAATCAACACTTGCCTACCAGGTGGTAAAAAGCCTGCTGGATAGCAACGTGCCGCCCGATGCCATACTATTCATCAATCTCGACGAGCCCCTGTTCCAGAGCAAATCAAAAGACCCGGCATACCTCACAGAAATAATCGAATATCATCGGGCGCTGAAGAAGCCTTCAACCCTCTATCTTTTCATTGATGAGATACAGAATTACGATTACTGGGTACAGACCATCAAGACCCTGTTTGATACCACAACAAACATCAAGATAATACTCACAGGTTCAACATCCAGCCTTCTAAAAAAGGAGATCAGCACCAGACTCTCAGGCAGGTACTTCTCCTTAACAGTCTATCCGCTGTCATTTAAGGAATATCTTAACTTCAGTGGTGTCCACAGGCCAACAACCGTAGAGAAACTCCAGCAATTCAATAACTATCTGGAATACGGGGCCTATCCAAGAGTTGTACTGGAAAGCGATAACGAACTAAAACAGGAAATCCTCAAGAATTATTTCCAGACCATCTATCTGAAAGACATCATCTACCCCAACAACCTGAGGAATAACAAAGACGTATTTGATCTGCTCTATTTTGTCATCTCGAACATAGCAAAACCATTCTCCTACTTAAACATCGCAAAAACCCTGGGAATAACCGGTGAAACGGTAAAAGAATATATCCAATGTGCACAAGATTCATATCTGATATACACATTAACTAAATATGACAGATCAGTGAAAAAGCAGCTTATCAACCCTAAAAAAATATATTGTTTAGACACAGGGCTGGTGAATTCTATCTCATTCAAGTTTTCACAGGACAGGGGCAGGCTACTGGAGAACCTTGTTTATATGACACTGACAAAACAGAGCAGGGAAATATACTACCACAAAGGAAGATATGAATGTGATTTTCTTATAAAAGATAATCTCACAATCACCGGAGCCATCCAGGTGACCCTTACCCTAAAAGATGAAAAAACGAGACAAAGAGAAATAAGAGGATTAACTGAAGCCATGAACGACCATAATCTCAAATATGGTCTTATATTAACTGAAAATGAGTCAGAAACTCTTAGAATCAATGACAAAGAAATACAAATAATGCCAATTTACGAATGGCTTAACGAAATACAAACATAATTAAAAAATACCCCCTATTATGCAGATTATAGCACAAGCAGTTGAAGACGTTGTTACTGTACGGATATCCTACAAAAGCAGACTGGCAGAACTTCATATGTCATCGGTTAAGAGTAATATTGTGATAGAACACGGATTGCAAGGATGACACGGATGCGCGCGGATACGAAAATAAATCCGTAAAAATCCGTCTAATCCGTGTCATCTGTGTTCTATTCAAACTAAATTGGTTAAGCATAAAAAATCATTGGTTATTTGGAAAACAATGCATATCGAGCCAGTCAAACTCCTTAACTGATGACTAATGGGCAGAACTTGAACTGTAAAGCCCGAAGAGCGGCTTATAACAGCCTAAGAATGGCCTGAGAGCGGCCCTGAATCAAAAGCATTTCCTGTAAACACCATTTTCATTTCCCGAAATACTCCTTCACCAACCCGACCACCACACCATGCATTAACAGCAGCCCTATAAGATTCGGTATCGCCATCAGGGCATTGGTAATATCAGAGAACAGCCAGATATCCTCCAGGTACCCAATCCCTTGTGGAAGATCCACCACCCCTGCACCCACCATTATTCCCACAAGGAATACAGAGTAATAAACCCTTAAAAACCCCTTGTAAAATCTCACATCATCTGACACCTTTTCCACAAAGTAGGACAGGCACTGCTTGCCGTAGAAAGACCACGTAAGTATGGTCGTGAATGCGAACACTGCCATGCCTATTGTAATTATCACATCACCGGCATATCCCATCTGCGAGTTGAATGCATGAATACTCAGCGAAGTACTGGTCTTGCCAGTTTCCCATGCCCCGGTTGAAATAATGACCAAACCTGTCATAGTACACACCACAATAGTATCGATAAAAGGCCCAAGCATGGCGATCAAACCCTGGCGTACGCTATTGGGCGTTTTGGCAGTGGCATGTGCCATAGGTGCGCTGCCCAGCCCTGCTTCATTGGAGAATATCCCCCTTGCAATACCAAAACGCATTGCACTGGCCACAGCGGCCCCGGTAAATCCACCTGCTGCTGCGGTACCCGAGAATGCACCATCTATTATCTGCAAAAAGGCCGCCGGGACCTTATCAAAATTGAAGATTAGAACGATAAGGGCAGACAGGATATAGAGGATAGCCATGAAGGGAACAAGGTTGCCGGCAACAAATCCCAGTCTCTTGATCCCGCCAATGATAACAGTCCCAACCGCCAATGCAAGTACCAGTCCGGTAGCCATTCCCGGTACATTAAAAGTATCGTTCATGGCAATGGATACTGAGTTGGCCTGGGTCATATTACCTATACCAAAGGATGAGAATATGCCAAAAACTGCAAAGGACATACCCAACACAATACCAACCCTGCGGTATTTCAATCCTCTCTCAAGATAATAGAACGGTCCCCCTATCATTGTACCATCAGGTAGTTCGTCCCTGAAATGCAAGGCAAGTGTGCATTCCACGAACTTGGTTGCCATACCCACCACTGCAGTCAGCCACATCCAGAAAAGTGCACCAGGTCCGCCCATTGAGATGGCAGTTGCAACACCTGCGATGTTCCCTGTACCTATTGTGCCGGATAGTGTGGCCATTAAAGCACGAAAAGGGGAGATGTCGCCTTTTTCTTCCTTTCCGTCATGTTCGGATACGAGACGAAGGGTGTGCACAAGTTTGCGTAACTGAAGCCCCCTCAACCTGTACGTAAGGAAGATGCCGGTGCCTATCAGCAGCAACATCATGAATGGACCCCATACAACCTCATCAATTAAAGAGAGTATCTGGTGTATGCCGGTCAAAGGTATTAGCTCCTGTGTAATGGATTTACATTAAATTACTATGGTATTGCCTTATATTCTTTCCACCCTGAACACCCTGTCATTCTTCCTGACCCTGGCAGCCACGGCAAGGCCCACATCCTGCCCTTTCCCAGCCTCTTGTACCGGATCCCTTCCAATCATCAACGACTCCACTTCCTGTTCCAGGTATGTACTGGCCCCTTCTATCACAATACTATCCCCGACCGCCAGACCACCTTCTAATAGCCTGACCGCTGCCGCATCCTGTTTAAGGAAATAGTTCTGCACCACACCCACTGCCTGCCTGCGCACCGATGAAGCATTCATGTCCTTTTCAACAGCCAGCCCGTCCGGTCCCGGTACCCCGAAATAGAAACCTGTGGAAAAGCCCCTGTTATAGACCTTGGCCAGTTGTTCTTTCCATTGCTGTGCCATCCCCTGGTCATATGAACCATTCCGGCAAGCATCCAATGCCTCACGGTAACACCGGGACACCACAGCCATGTAACCCGGATTCCTGAGCCTGCCCTCTATCTTGAATGCATCCAATCCCGCATCTATTAATTCAGGCACATGCTCTATCATGCACAGGTCCCTGGCACTCAGCAGGTGTTTCCCTGCCAGTTCAACCAGTCCCCCGTCTTCACCGTGCAGGGTCCACTGCCACCGGCAGGGCTGTGTACAGTCACCACAGTTGCCTGAGCGACCCAGCAGGTAGGCCGACAGGTAGCAGCGTCCTGATATTGCCTGGCACATGGCACCGTGCACGAACACCTCCAGTTCCATATCTGTATGCTGCCTGATATCCTTTATCTGCTCAAGGGTCAGCTCCCGCGATAGTATCACACGACTGGCGCCCAGTTTCCCGTAAAACTCTGCTGTCTGCCAGTTAGACACATTGGCCTGGGTGGATATATGCAGATCAAGGCCGCACTCTACAGACTTGTTGATGACGGCAGGGTCCCAGGCAATGACTGCATCCACACCGGCACTGGCCGCCGCCTCCACTACGGCATCCACAGCTGGCAGATCCTCCGGATAAATTACGGTATTAGCTGCCAGATACGCTTTCAGGCCGCTGTCATTTACCTGCTTCACAAAAGCATCAAGGTTATCGAGGGTTATATCCCTGGCCCGGGCTCTGAGACTGAACCGGTCAATTGAAAAATAAACAGCATCTGCATGGTCTTTACAAACAGATAAAGTGGCAGGATTTCTAACACCAGCCACAAGTTCCGGAATAGGATCAGACATACTGGAAAATTATCTTTATGGTATTTTATGGTTATGAATATATCGTCATAGACGCGTTCATTTCTTCGCTATCATCACTTCTGTGGACTTTATAACCGCAAGCACCTCATCCTCTTTTTTGATATCCAGTTTTTTCACAGCTTCAGTGGTTATTACCGAAGTGACCACAGTTGGTTTGATTGAGATCTTCACTTTGGATATAATATCTCCCAGTTCGACATCCACGACCTTTCCAGCAAGCTGGTTGCGCGCAGTGATCGTAAGCTCCACTCCTTCCCAGAATGTTTCGTCGTCTA
>Ga0255421_1006_pt1 | contig 55822 bp, 52 predicted proteins | sample ANMaggSSYBR02G10_FD_182637 | JGI IMG/M metagenome (GOLD analysis project Ga0255421, IMG submission 182637) | Sediment cell enrichment communities from methane seep in Santa Monica Basin, California, United Staets - ANME aggregate JGI... | ecosystem: Environmental > Aquatic > Marine > Cold seeps >... | reverse complement strand
AAAATAATATATGCCAACTCTGTCAAACTCCTTAACCGATGACCAATGAATTCATTTCTATATAAAATCTTCAAATGTGGTCTGTCGCAGTTTGTTCTTGCCCAGGTTTGACAGCCTGACACCAAGAAGCCGTATCTTCCTGCCATCAAAGAACTCTCTGGCAAGCTCATGTGATACCTGTCTGATGGTATCTGGGTCCCTGGTATCATGATACAGTGTCCTGGCCCTGGTAAAAGTGGTAAAATCAGCTTGCCGAACTTTCACAGATACTGTCCTGAATGAAAACCCCATATTTTGCAATGAATTGTGCACCAGCCCGGCTATGTTGTCCAGAGCCACGTATAAAAGCGCAGTATCACCAGTATCCACATCAAAGGTGTGCTCCCTGCTTACAGACCTGGTCTCGCCCCGCTCCTCCACCTCACTATCATCCACTCCCTGCGCCAGTAAATGCATTCCAGTGCCCCACTTGCCGAACACGTCCACCAGCTTGTTCCTGTCAAATCGTGCCAACTGCCCGATAGTCTGTATTCCCAGCCCATGCAGTATCTCCTCGTTCTTACGACCTATCCCTTGCAGTCTGCGTACCTCCAGTGGCTCCAGGAACTCGGCCACCCTGTCCGGTTCTACTACTGTCAGGCCATCAGGCTTGTCCAGGTCCGAGGCTATCTTGGCAGCCGACCTGGTGGAGGCAATGCCGATAGAGCACGTAAGCCCCTCTTGTGCCCTTATTTTTGCTTTGATCTCCTGAGCGATCTTTATTGCCCTTTCATGATCCCTGACTTTTTCACTGATGTCAAGATAGGCCTCATCTACGCTCACTTGCTGGAACCTGCCAGCTTCAGACCTGAGTATCTCCATGACCCTGCAGGAAACCTCCTTGTACAATTGCATATCCACTCTCAGGTATACGGCATCCTGACACAGCTTGTAAGCCTGGGAAATAGGCATTCCGGAATGTATCCCGAACTCCCGCGCTTCATATGAGCAGGTGCTCACCACACCTCTGCCAATCCCACCTTTTGGGTCAGAACCCACCACAACCGGACGCCCTTTAAGGGATGGGGCCCGGCGCTGTTCAACTGAGGCATAAAAACTGTCCATATCCACATGAAGGATGATGCGACTCATTAAATTGCTCCGTTGAGAGGTTTGTGCTGCGGGAAATAATTATACTGTAACCCCACACTTAAATACTGTAACCCATCATTTAATAACTATGCTCGGAGGGATGTGCTATAAAGTTCAACTATAAATGGGAAGCAATATTTGCGCTGATACTATTAACAATATTTACACTGCCTACCTTGGCCAGGCTGGCCCTGGATTACCTGTGGTTCGATTCACTAGGCTATGCAAGCGTTTTTCTTGTTAAATACAAGATGGGCATATTGATGTTAGTGGTTTTTACAATCCTGACAGCACTTATCCTGTTTTTGATACTCCAATCCGGGATTAAAACCCTCCTGAAAATGGGAGGGAGTATCACCTCTCTGTGGGAACAGGAATTCTTCACCGGGCAGCCAAAAGAATACATTGAGATGGAGACGAAAGGTGACCTGGCCAAAGGGGTGAAGGCTGCAAAGATGCCGGCCCTTATTTTGATAATCATGATCTCAGTAATACAGGGACTTGCGGCCTCAGGCTCATGGCTGAATGTCCTGATGTACCTGAACCGGACACCTTTTGGCACAGCCGACCCCATTTTCAATAATGATATAACCTTTTATGTGTTCGAACTGCCGTTCTACAAATTCCTTCTGAGCTATTCACTCACAGTCCTGCTCCTGGGGCTTCTTGTCCTGGCAGTTCTGTATGCAACTTTCAACTGGAAGCTGTTGATGAAAGCACCCTTGAACTTCAGGATTGTACTGGGAGGTTTTTTGACTGTCCTGGCCATCAGGACGTATCTGGGACGTTACAATATCCTGTACAGTGAAACAGGCGTAGTCTACGGTGCAGGATATATCGATGTGGCCATAAGGCAGTACATTCCTATTATACTCGCTGCGATCTTCATACTCTCGGCCCTGGTGATACTTGTATCAGGATGGCTGGATAGCACATCTGTACCATCGATCCCGAAGATACTGGCAGGCATGATCGCTGCCATGCTACTCATTTCAGTCCTTGGTGGAATCGCCACTGTGGTCATCCAGGAATACAAGGTCACGCCAAATGAACTGGAACTGGAAAGACCCTATATCATGAACAATATCGCTATGACCAATACCGCTTATGACCTTGACGAGGTCGAGGTCAGGCAATATCCCCTGACATACAACCTCACCGATGATATCCTTGAGCACCCTTCCATCATCAATGCCAGGTTGTGGGATTACCGTCCCCTCAAGACCATCTACCAGCAGAAACAGGCAATACGCACTTATTACGGCTTCAATGACGTGGATGTGGACAGGTATTATATCAACGGCACCAGGCACCAGGTATGGTTATCGGCAAGGGAGATATTCTATGACCAGCTGCGCGGCAAGGCCGATACCTGGCTAAACAAACACGTACTTTATACTCATGGTATCGGGGTGGTCATGTCCCCTGTGAACCTTGTGGTGGACCAGGGACTGCCAGAGATGTATATTGAGAACATCCCGCCTGTAAGTTATATTCCGTCGCTGACAATAGAGCAGCCCAGGATATACTATGGTGAAAAAACAGACACGTATATCTTTACAGGTACGGGCAGGGATGAGTTCGATTATCCCAGCGGCGATACCAATGTGGGCAACACATATGACGGGACAGGCGGGATCAGTATGAGTGGGCTAAATAAGCTCATTGCGACCATGGCGCTGGGCGAACTTAAGATACTTACATCCTCTGATATTGATGAGGACAGCAAACTGCATATCGAGCGTGATGTGCTGGACCGCACCGGCCTTATTGCCCCGTACTTGCTCCAGGATTCGGATGCTTATGCAATTGTGGGGGACGACGGACATATTTACTGGATGGTCAATGCTCTTGTGACAACTGACAAGTATCCCTACTCAGAACCCCTCTGGATCGGTGACACCAGGGTGAACTATGTCCAGGACTCCACAAAAGCTGTCATTGATGCATATAACGGGACCGTCACTTATTATATCATCGAAAATGACCCGTTGCTCACTGCTTATTCAAGCATATTCCCTGGTGTATTTAAGCCGATAGACTCAATGCCTGCTGACCTGAAACAGCATATCAGGTATTCTTCTGACCTGTTCCAGATACAATCCACCATCTATACTGATTACCATATGAAGGTGCCCGAGGTGTTCTACAACAGGGAGGACAGGTGGCAGTTTGCAAAAGAGAAATATGCTAATTCATTGATACAGATTGAGCCTTATAATGTACTGCTGGAAATAGACGATTCCACTGATTTCATAATGATGCTGCCTTTCACACCAGTCAACAAGGATAATATGATCGCCTGGATGGCAGTGAACCAGGACCCTCCACGATACGGCCAGAAGATACTGTATGAGTTCTCAAAAGACAAACTGATCTACGGTCCGGCCCAGATCGAGGCGCTGATAGACCAGGATGAGGATATCTCAAAAGACCTGACCCTGTGGAGCCAGGGTGGTTCACAGGTTATCAGGGGTAACTTGCTGGTTATTCCAATAAAGGATTCCATACTCTATATCGAACCTCTTTACATCTCGGCAGAGTCTGCATCCAGCATCCCTGAACTGAAGAAGATACTGGTGGTGTACGAGAACAGGGTGGCTATGGAGGATTCGCTTGAAGAGGCACTGCTGAAAGTGATTGGTGTGAATGTCACGTCAACCGCTGCCCCTATTCCTGTTGGGATCGGGACTGGGGATATGACACTGACTGAATTGCTGGAGGATACTATCTCCCATTATGAAAAAGCCCAGGTGTACCTTAAAACAGGGGATCTTGAGAACTACGGTCGTGAGATGAAGATAGTGGACAGCCTTATGGAGAGGCTTGGAGAGATTGTGCAGGAAAGTGCTGGTTAAAAGCGTTTCAGGTCGATGTACCCTGACAGGTTTACAGTTCCCATTGCTGCGATGGTCTCGCTGTTACGGTTCTTTATAGGTGAGACTATGACCGGCATGCCTTTATACGGCCCGCTTCCGGCTAAACCGTGGACGATCTTACCTGTATTTAAGGTCTGTTCTAGGTATTCTCCTGTGTAGTTGTAGTCAACTACTTTGCTGTTCTCGACCCTGAGACCGTTGTGATTCTTGCTCCGCATGGTGATGGGAAGTCCTATGGTACCATATATTGCCAGAGCTATGGGTTCAAGTTCTTCAGCTGTTGAATTTTCGGAGATAATAAGTCCGGCCATTTTGTTCACCTATGATACACTATCAATCATGATATATAAGGTGTTTGATGGCTGGAGACCGTTACAATTCGTGTTGGTGATTAAAATTTACCATGATTAGTTCTACATGGCAACTATTCTGATCGAAGCATGAAGGCAAATCTCACGAACTGCAGCTTTGCGATTTTTCGCACTAATTGCGATAGATATTTCATATTATTACTTGGAAAGTATGCAAAGGATAAATCATACCAACATATAATGTAATGGTCTCGTTGACTGATGTCTTGATAGCTTAGTTTTGGAAGCAAATTACCTGACTGGAAACATCCTATGTTTAGCCATTGCTATAATTAATTTGCACCCGGAGGGTGCTTTCTTGCTATGATAAAATGGTGAATAATATTCCTTTTTTCCCGATTAGAGGTAAAAACTAGCTTTTATGAAGATAGAATGGAATAAAAGTGTTAGTTACTGAATTAACTCAATTAAATCAACTCTAATATTTTTACCGCTCATAATTTCAGCTTCAGAAATAACAACTTCCTTTGAGGCATTACTTTCTAAGCCATGAATTGTATATGGTTCTATTTTCCAACCCTTATCTAGAGTCCCATAATTGGAATATGGCACATGTATTCTAAACCAACCCGTTTCATTTGCAATGGCCCCATTATAATAAGTGAAGGTTCTTTCACGGTTAGTAGTAATATTTGTATAGGCTACTACAGTTTCATTAGGCGAAGCTAACCCAAAAATATTTGCACCATTTACATATTCAAATATTTTTACATATTTTACCGGGGGACTTCGTGTCCTTGTAGTATTCGATTCATATATGAGCCGCATCCGCCCGAAATATAATCCATCATTAACATGCATTGACCATAATGCAGTACGCCATAATCTTTCATTCCCAGACCGTATAGTGGTGACTAAATTGCGATTTTCTATTTCCTTCGAATCATAATAATCATAAATATTTTTACCTGCTATGGATGCTATTGAGTTGAATTTCGATAATATTAATTCATCAACTGTAATCACATACCGAACGCTTCTTGCATCTAATATTGCCATGGCTTCAGATTCATTAGATTCAATAAAAAACCTCGCAGCGTCGTCTAACCCAGGTTGAAAATTATTTGTAACTACCGGACGATGTGCAATATAGATGATCCAGTTGCCGTAGTCCCACCAACTTAATACACCATATTCAGGCATTTCAGATGCATTCTCATAATAAGAGGTTTGGGGTGTATTTTCTTTAAGCCAATTTAAAGATTCTTCCCAGTCAGAATGAGGTATTACCGGATCAATTGCTGCAGAAATGCCTACATATAGATTTGGCAAAATAATAATGATAAGTATTGCAATAATCCTCAATCCTTTCCATGTGTCAATCTTTGCGCGTTGTCTATATTTTTCACTTTTATATTTCTTCGATGAAACTTTATAATGTTTTTTATGTTTTAATTTTTCAAGATTCATCATTATAAAATAACCGGTTAATATTGCAATGTTAATTGAAAGAAGATACATAAAACGCCTTTGTGAGAGGGTGAGTGAAAAAATGACAATGGTCCAAACCAAAAAAAACACAGTCTCGGGTGGGTAATGTTCTTTAGCCAAATTTTTTATACAAATTACAAATGCCCATATAGCTATAAAAAAACTAAATGTAAAATAATACCAGACAGGGGAAAGTGTAAAAATATTGCCAGAATTAAAAAATAGAGGTTGAGCCTCTGAGATGGTTCCAAGTATTTCTCCACCTCCACTCAAATATATGAATCCGGAAATTAATGAGTAATATAGTGACGGAGAAATTATCTTGATCAGAAATATTCCAATTATTGCAAGTATGAATATGAATAAAGGAAAGTACCACCATACAATTTTTTTAGTTTTTACAAAACTGGAAATAAAGCTTAATGTAAATACTGAAATAATAACAAATGTAACAAATGAAACCTGAAACCATGACAGAAACATCGGACTCATTTCCAACCCAGGTCGAACTTCTTTTACTACAAAAGGTATTATTAAAATGAGAGTTACGAGCAATGTAACCGAGGATATTATTGTAGTATGTTCAGATGATTTGTTTTCTTTGATGTCTGATGTAAATTGTATTAACATATAAATAGCTATCAAACCAATAAAAATTGGAGAACCGATCCACGTTAGCAAAGAAACTGCCAATAAAATACCTGCACATACGGCATACATTAAAGGTCTGGTGAAAAAATTTTCAAAATGCATTTTCCTGATATCTGCTGACAATATATGATCACTACTTGAGAGTTTTAATGATGCTACAAAGAATGCATACGCTGCTGTTGATAAAAGTATCTCAGCAACATGATGATCGCAGTAACCAAAAAGTGATTGTTTTATGTGGCTTGGTAAAATAGCTAATACACCTACGCTTATTAAAGCAACATCTTTGTTGAAAATTTTTGAAACTAAAAAATACAAGGGTATGAACGTCAATATTCCAAATATCACTGGAAAAAATGCAGCTGTTAATTCAACAGTTAATGTGTCAGGTGAGCCAAAACCCACAATAAGGGCGAAAAAGGATATAACCTGATCATACAAAGGAGGCCATCCAACCTCAAATCCATATGGGAAATTGATATATGTGTCAAATTTAACATTGTCTGGAAAGTGTGTGGTTGTAAATTGTATTCTTCTCAAATGGTAATAAGAATCAAAACCAATCGGATGAACTGTATTATCAACAAAAACTTTTGGGAATGATAATAGCCTGATACAAATCGCAACTGAGGATATTAACACAAAATATAATTTTGTGTTTCTTTTCAGAAAAAAATTATAATTATGCATTTAGTTCTTATTTGCAAAGTTTGAATAAATAACTTCCTATTAACTATCACAAAATATATATAATTTATAGATATCAATATGCATAGCATGCCTACCATATCAATTGTAATGCCTTCAATGAATGAGGAAAAGACCATTGGAATTTGTATTAAAAATTCATTGGCTGTTTTTGATTATTATGAAATTAAGGGAGAGATCATAGTAGTTGATAATTCGACTGATAGGACGGCTGAAATTGCAAGGTCTATGGGTGCAATTGTAATTGATTCAGTTAAAGGATATGGGAATGCATACATTGCAGGATTGTCACGCTCTAAAGGAGATTACATTGCCATCGTGGATGCAGACAATACCTATGACATACTTGAATTACCAAAGTTTTTTGACCTTTTGATATCGGGTGACGCTGATTTTGTAATCGGTAACAGGTTAAAGGGAAACATAAAAAAAGGGGCTATGCCTTTACTGCATCAATATATTGGTAATCCACTGTTAACATGGGTTTTGAATTATTTATTCAAAACCAGGATATCAGATGCCCATTGTGGGATGAGGGCGTTTACAAGGGATGCCCTGAATAAAATGAACATGAAGACCCATGGTATGGAAATGGCATCTGAGATGGTTATTGAAGCAGTTGATAAAGGTTTGAGGATCAAAGAAGTTCCAATTACTTATTATGTGAGGGATGCCCCATCAAAGTTGAGATCTTTTCAGGATGGTTGGCGCCACCTACGGTTTATGATACTGTATCGGCCTATGCCGTTTCTTTTTGTGCCGGGTGCGTTTGTATTTATTCTCGGAATATTTTTGACGGCAACTATCATACTGAATGGAGATGTGGTTGAAAAACGGCTTCATTCGTTTATTTTAGGCAGCATGCTTCTTATCATAGGGAGCCAGATACTGACTACTGGGATCTATATGAAGGCGCACGGTTTTGTGCACGGTATGTATGAACGTGAAGAAGGGTGGTTTAAAAAACTTCTTAATTACCATTCACTTGAAAAGGAACTGGTGGCCGGAGGGTTAGTGGTCGCAGCAGGTCTGTTTATGGGAGCCAGTGTAGTGTCTACGTGGATAAGGTCAGGATATGGCTCAATGTCTGAGATAGAATTTGCCATAATGGCAATGGTCTTTGGAGCAATCGGGTTGCAGATGATTTTCATGTCGATATTCTTAAGTGTACTTATGCTGGATATTGATACTGATCGGTGAATCGAATTGAAGATCGCATTTGTATATGATGCTGTGTATCCGTGGATAAAGGGCGGGGCAGAGAAGCGGATATATGAAATTGGAACACGTCTTGCCGCGGGCGGTGATGAGGTTCACCTTTTTGGAATTAATTGGTGGGATGGTGAGGACGTTATTGAGTATGACGGCATGGTGTTGCACGGTGTGTGCGCAGCGCAGGAACTTTATGTTAACGGCAGGCGGTCGATCCCGGAGGCGCTGGTGTTCTCACTGAAACTGGTGTGGCACATGTTCAAGGAAAAGTTTGATATTATTGATGTGAGTGTGTTTCCATACTTTTCATGCTTCAGTGTGAAGTTTGTATCTGTCTTCAGGAGTACGGCCGTGGTCTTTACATGGCATGAAGTCTGGGGTGATCATTGGTACGAGTATATGGGGCGATTGGGGTTTTTTGGAAAATTTGTGGAGCGACTGGTTTTGGTTTTGTCGTCTAATATTGTAGCGGTGTCAGAAATGACGAAGAAAGACCTGCAATCGCCCGGCCCAAATGGAAATAAGATCAGTCTTGTTCCAAATGGTGTGGATCAGGAAACGATATCTACAGTTGTGCCATCAAATGAGGCATGCGACGTGGTGTTCGTGGGACGGCTGATTAGGGAGAAGAATGTGGATATACTGCTGGAGGCTGTGAAACTGGTTCAAGATGATATGCCTGATGTTAAATGCTGTATCATTGGTACCGGGCCTGAGAAGGAGCAGCTTCTGGAACTTGCTGCATCCTGTGAACTACTGGATGATGGCAATGTCAGGTTTTTTGACTTCATGGAGTATGCTGAGATGATCGCACGCATGAAATCTTCTAAGGTGCTGGTGCTGCCCTCGAGCCGAGAGGGGTTCGGGATGGTGGTAGTAGAGGCGTTTGCGTGCGGCGTGCCTGTGGTTACGGTTAATGAAGCGAATAATGCTGCGGCTGAATTAGTTGATGAGGCATGTGGATTTGTTGTTAAGCTTGATGCGCGCGCAATTGCGGGGGCTTTGCGGGAATTGTTGTGGGATAAAGAACTTCGCTGCAGGATGGGAAAAGCTGGAGTAGAAGCGGCGCGAGGATATGAATGGGATGGGATTGTTCATGAGCTACGGGAACTGTACGAGGAACTGATATGAGGATTGCAATATTTCATGATTATATCGGTGCTATTGGCGGCGGCGAGAAGCTGGTGCTGACACTTGCGCGTGGGCTTGGTGCTGATGTTATTACTACGGATGTGGATGCTGATTCTTTAAGGAAGATGGGGTTTGAGGATGTGAATATTATCAGTCTTGGTGAGACTGTGAAGATGCCACCGCTTAAGCAGATCTCGGCTTCTTTTAAGTTTGCAATGTGTGATTATTCGAAGGAGTATGATTTTTTTATATTTTCGGGAAACTGGGCACATTTTGCTGCGAAGAGGCATGGGCCGAATCTCTTATATTGCCAGTCAGCACCAATTCGTACTTTCTACGATTTGTATGATGTTTTTATACAGCAGCAGTCTTTTCTTAATTCGATTCTATTTAGATTTTGGGTGAGATTTTATCGAAGAATATATGAATATTATATGGCCCATGTTTGCAAAATTGTTGCGAATTCTGCCAGCACGCAAAAACGGATGAAAAAATATTTGAATAGAAAGTCGACAATAATCTATCCACCAATTGACATTTCTATCTTCCGATTTGAAGATTATGGGGATTTCTGGCTATCTGTTAATCGGCTATATCCAGAAAAGCGTGTAGAATTACAAATCGAAGCTTTTAAGAAGTTGCCCCGTGAACGACTATTAATCGTAGGTGGGTATGCCAAAGGTGATCATGCTTCCCCATATGCTTCCAATATACAAAATAATTTGTCTGAGAATGTTATTTTGCTTGGTACTGTAACTGAAAATGAATTAATTAGTCTCTATGCTCGCTGCAAAGGATTTATAATAACATCTATTGTAGAAGATTTTGGTATGGCCCCTGTTGAAGCAATGGCATCAGGAAAGGCAGTGGTTGGTATGAATGAAGGTGGTTGTCTGGAAACTGTTATCAATGGTTCAACCGGCTATCTTGTAGATGCGGATGTGAATGAGATTGTAGATGCTGTGCAGTTAATTTCCAGATATCCCTCAAGGTTCAAAGATAAATGTATTGAACAGGCAAGGAAATTTGATGTGGATAGATTTTTGAATGATATGATGAATGAAATTGGGTTCGATACTAAATAAATATGAATGAAAAAAACCCTTTAGTTTCAGTTATAATTGTGAATTATAATGGGATGGTGTATTTGGATGAATGTTTATCCTCCTTATTAGCACAGACACATCCTGCAATTGAAATTATTTTTGTGGACAATGGTTCAAGCGATGGGTCTTGCGAATATATCATGAAAAATTTTCCATCTGTTAAGATAATCACCAATAATGAAAATTTAGGGTTTGCAAAAGGCAATAATATTGGGATCAAAGTCGCAAAAGGTCAATTGATAGCAACACTGAACAATGATACAACAGTCACTTCAAGATGGGTAGAAGAACTTGTGGGTGCTATTAATTCTGATGCAAATGTTGGAATGTGTGCATCAAAGATGCTGTTTATGAAAAATGCGGAATTAATAAACTCGACAGGAATCTGTATTTCAAGGAGTGGAGCATGTTGGGATCGGGGTATGTTTGAGCATGATAATGGGCAGTATGAATCCATCGACGAGGTTTTTGGTCCTTGTGCCGGTGCTGCTATGTACCGAAAATCTATGTTGGAGGATATTGGATTATTTGATGAAGATTTTTATGCATATATGGAAGACGTCGATCTGGCATTCAGGGGCAGACTTAGAGGTTGGAAGTGTCTTTATGTTCCAAAGGCGATAGTGTATCACGTACATGGGGGTACTGCAGGCTATGTTAGCGATTATACGGTTTATTACGGAAATCGGAACATAATATGGAATTGTGTTAAAAATTATCCGGCACGACTGTTGATCACATCATTGCCGTGGATTATTGGCAGGAATCTTGCAGTGATACCATATTATATTTTGAAAGGTCATGGTGTCGTAATAATAAGATCTAAAATTGATGCCATTAAAGGTATCTCAAAAATACTGGCAAAGAGGTCTGCATGTTTGGTTGCTGAAGATGAAATTTATAAATATATGAAAACATGGTCGGATATCCCAATGCCTCCGAACAATTGGTAGACAATACTAAATAATTCGAGAGCATTTACATAAAATAAATTGGTGTTTCCAGATATTATAATGGTGAAAAGTATGAGTAATATAGATGGTGTTGTTATCAAATATCTCAAAGTTGTTCCGGATGAGCGGGGATGGCTAATGGAAATCTTGCGATGTGATGACGAAAATTTTCAGCAATTTGGACAGGTATATATGACCACTGCATATCCGGGAGTTGTCAAAGGCTGGCATTATCACAAAAAACAGACTGACAATTTCACATGTTTACATGGGATGATGAAAGTGGCATTGTATGATGCGCGGGAGGATTCGCCAACATATCAAAAACTGATGGAATTGTTTGTGGGTGAGAAAAATCCGATATTGATCAGTGTTCCACCAGGTGTGTATCATGGTTTCAAGGCCATTGGAGCAGAAACAGCGTATTTTTTAAGCATTCCCACACTGCCGTATAATTATGATGAGCCGGATGAATTCCGTTTGCCTCCTGACACAAATGAGATCCCTTATGATTGGGGACTTGCTCCTGGTTTAAAACACGGATGATCAATGGGGATGGTGCAAATATGAAGAATCTCTTAGTCACTGGTGGGTCTGGTTTTATTGGGAGCAACTTTATCAGGCACATGCTGGGAAAGTACCCGGATTACAAAATAATCAATCTTGATAAAATGACGTATGCCGGAAATCCGGATAACCTGAAGGATGTTGAGAATAACCTGAATTATTCATTTGTTTGTGGCGATATCTGTGATCCGGATGTTGTCAACAAAGTTATGCAAAGGGTTGATCATTTGGTTCATTTTGCAGCCGAGAGCCATGTTGACCGCTCAATTGAAGATGGTTCGGTTTTTGTCAGGACGAATGTTCTGGGAACCCATACTCTTCTTGAAAGCGCATTGAAACACAATATCAAAAGGTTTGTACATATTTCTACTGATGAGGTTTATGGGAGCATTCTTGATGGTTCTTTTAAGGAAACTGATATACTGACGCCATCAAGTCCGTACTCTTCGAGCAAGGCAGGGTCCGATCTGCTTGCGCAGTCGTATCACATAACTCATAATCTTCCTGTGATCATTACCAGATGTACCAATAATTTTGGACCGTATCAATATCCTGAGAAATTGATCCCGCTGTTCGTGACAAATCTTGTGGATAATAAAAAAGTTCCTGTCTATGGAACCGGCCGGAATGTACGCGATTGGATCCATGTGCTTGACCACTGTAAGGCTGTTGATTTTGTTTTACATAATGGTAGTATTGGTGAAATTTACAATATCGGTGGCGGGGCTGAGAAAACAAACCTCGTGATAACACAAAAGCTTCTTGAGATTCTTGGTAAGAATGATTCAATGATCGAATATGTTGAAGACCGTCCGGGGCATGATCTGAGGTATTCGATCGATTGTTCTAAGTTAATGGAAATGGGCTGGGCGCCAGAATACGATTTCAATGATGGGCTTAAGGAAACTGCTAAGTGGTATGTTGATAATCGATGGTGGTGGGAGAAATTAAAATACTGATCTTCGGTGCCGGTGGGATGCTTGGCACGGACCTTTGTAGTGTTTTTCCTGATGCTGTTGCATTAAAGCATAGTGATATTGACATTACTGACAGGGAATTGGTTCTTGAAACCATCGAGATGACCAATCCTGATGTCGTGATCAATGCTGCGGCTTACACTGACGTGGATGGTTGTGAGGACAATAAGGAACTTGCGTTCGATGTAAATGGGAAGGCACCTGGTTATATTGCGCAGGGCTGTTTCCTGGTTGGAGCTAAACTTGTGCATTTCAGCACGGATTATGTTTTTGATGGTTCTAAAAAGGAATACGTAGAATCCGACCTTACATGTCCTATTAATGTTTATGGTGAGTCGAAGTTGCTTGGTGAGGGGAATATCATTGAGAATTTGAATGACTACCGGATCATACGGACCTCCTGGCTCTTTGGATCGCACGGTGGGAATTTCGTTGACACTATGTTGAGGTTATCCGGTAAGATGGATACTGTCAGTGTGGTGGATGACCAGTTTGGTAAACCAACTTATACTGCGGACCTTGCCCGAAAAACTGCTGCGATCATCAGGCTTGCGCCGGGGGTGTATCACATCACTAATGAGGGTATATGTTCGTGGTATGAGTTTGCATCTGCGGTTATTGGCAATGCAGTTCCATGTTCGAGTGGTGAGTTTCTGAGGAAGGCGAAGCGGCCGGAATATTCGGTGCTGTTGAATACTAAGACTGCTCCGATGCGGGACTGGAAGGCTGCACTGGCTGATTATATGAGTGTGAGGGGGGGAACGGGACTTAAATAAGGGTTGATTTTTAGATATGGATTGGTATAAAGTTAAAATCTGTACAATCCGTGTTTTAAAAATTAAAAGACACGGATTTCGCGGATTACACGGATTACACGGATTTAGATGGTTATTATGGATGATATGAAACATAGTGAGACAACCGAGAAGATTATTGGGGCATCGTATAAAATATAATACTCTTGGATATGGCTTTTTGGAGAAGGTCTATCAAAATTCGCTTTCCATCGAATTGCGTTCACTTGATCTTGATGTCGATGTTGAGAAGCCTATTAAAGTGCTGTATAATGGTGAAATCGTTGGGAATTATGTGGCTGATATTGTGGTGGAGGATAAGGTGATAGTTGAGATTAAAGCTGTGAAAGAATTGTCTGATATTCATGAAGTTCAGCTTGTGAACTACCTTAAAGCAACAGGGATTGAAGTTGGACTTTTGATCAATTTCGGAACCTCTGTGCAAGTGAAAAGTCGTGTGGTGGATGCATATTTATGAAGTGGTGTGTTTATCATTCCATTACATAATTTGAAATCCGTGTAAATCTGTGTAATCCGTGTCTGAAATAAATTAAAGACACAGATTTCATGGATTGATGTGTTCGTCATTCCATTTCATATAAGTTGTAATCCGTATATGAATAATCAATCAATTACGAAATCATTAATCCACATCATTTAAATATTTAAAACCACTCATATTATTAAAATCATATAAGGATCAGGAAAATCATGAAAGGAATAATCCTCGCAGGCGGTACAGGTTCACGCTTGTATCCGTTGACTAAAGTTACGAATAAACATCTGCTGCCCGTGTACAACAAGCCGATGATCTACTATCCTTTGCAGACACTTATTGATGCAGGCATTGATGATATTATGATCGTTTCCGGCAAGGGGCATGCAGGTCATTTTCTTGAACTGCTTGGCTCCGGGGCCGAGTTCGGCGTTCGTCTAACATATGAGATACAGGATGAGGCAGGCGGTATTGCCCAGGCGCTTAGTTTAACTGAAGATTTCGCTGATGGTGAATCGATCGTAGTGATACTTGGCGATAATATTTTTGAGGATAATATCCGTAGTTCTGTGGAATCTTTCAGTTCAGGTGCAAAGGTCTACTTAAAGAAGGTCCCTGATGCTAACCGGTTCGGTGTAGCGGATATTGATGGGGATCGTATTGTTTCGATCGAAGAGAAACCGGAGGTTCCTAAGTCGGATCTTTCAGTTACCGGCTTGTATATCTATGATCCGCGAGTGTTTGAAATTACGCGCACATTGAAGCCTTCGGGCAGGGGGGAACAGGAGATCACCGATGTTAACAATGAGTACATCCGCATGGGTGAGATGAGCTACTCGGTGCTTGATGGATTCTGGAGCGATGCCGGGACGTTTGAATCGCTTTTCAGGGCAAGTGAATTAGTACGGATCATGAATCCAGAGTAGGAATCGTGGCATGTACCTGTTCGAATATAGTGAATTGATAAAAAACCTGGTGGCAAGCGACCTTAAGGTGAAGTACCAGAGTTCGGTGTTAGGCTTTGCATGGTCGATGTTAAATCCGCTGCTTATGATGCTGGTGCTGTATGCAGTATTTAATAATATTTTCAGGTTCGAACAGGAGCATTTTGCTTTGTATCTTTTAATAGGAATTATAGCATGGCGTTTTCTGGCGAACGGGACTATGACTGCTATGTCTTCGATCGTTGGCAAACCTAGTCTTGTGACCAAGATATTTATTCCGCGAGAAGTACTGACTTTCAGCATGGCGATGTCCGCCTTTATCAGTTCAATACTTGAATTTGCTGTATTGATCCCGTTATTGGTAATACTCGGTGTTTCATTGTCGTTCACTATGCTATTGTTTCCGGTAATCCACATATTATTTTTTGTTATGGTATATGGGCTCAGTCTGGTACTGGCATCCCTTTATGTGTATTACCGGGATCTGAACCAGATATGGGATATCCTTCTACAGGTAGGATTTTACCTGGCTCCGATCATATATCCTTTATCCCTTGTGCCTGAGAAATACATATTTTACTATATGCTAAACCCGGTTACCAGATTGATGGTTATGTACCGGGATATCCTGTTGTATAATACTATTCCTTCGGCACTTAATTTTCTTATCGTTGCCATGTGCGGGCTGATATTTTTAATTATTGGAACTATGATATTCAGGAAATTATCTCCCGGATTTGCGGAAGAGGTGTAAGAAGTGTTCAAGCTCAACCCCAAAACTGACACCGATAACGAAAGCGAGTATATGATCGAAGTTAATAATGTATCCAAACACTTCAAGATCCCTCACGAAAAAAGAACCACTGTATACGATAACATCATCGGAAAGATCACGGGCAGTTCTTACAGCTATGAGGTCTTCGAAGCTCTCACGGATGTCAGCTTCAAAATAAAGAAGGGTGAGACCTTTGGTATAATTGGGGAAAACGGTTCCGGGAAGAGTACTCTGCTTAAGATACTGGCAGGCGTTTTGGTGCCGGATAGCGGTTCTGTCAAGGTGAGAGGGAAAGTGGCACCATTCCTGGAATTAGGTGTAGGCTTCGAGCCTGAACTCACAGCAGTGGAGAATGTGTACCTATACGGTGCAATAATGGGTATGAACCGCAGTGAGATGGACGGCAAGATATACTCTATTTTTGAGTTCGCTGAGCTTGAGAGATTCAGGGACGCGAAACTTAAGAACTTCTCATCCGGTATGTATGCACGGCTGGCATTTGCAACTGCGATATCTACTGATCCTGATGTGTTGTTGCTTGATGAGGTGCTGGCGGTAGGGGATGAGGCATTCCAGATGAAGTGTCATGATAAGATGGACGAATACAGGCTAAATGGGAAGACGATCGTGTTTGTTTCGCATGCGTTGGGGGTGGTTGAGGAGATTTGTAAAAAATCTATTTTATTAGACAATGGACAAATTATTTCAAATGGACTATCTGAAAAAGTCATATCTGATTATCACTCTCTAATGTCGCAAAAAAGGAGATGAACATGAATGTCATTTAATCCATTAAATTATCCAATATGTTTTGAAAAGCCCCAAAGACTTACTGATGTCACTTCCTGGCATGAACACATCCCATTTGCATTCACTATTATGCAAATGTTAAAGCCTAAAATCTTTATTGAACTGGGGACACATAAAGGTGATTCTTATTGTGCTTTTTGCCAGGCTGTTAATGTATTAGGGTTAGATACTGCCTGTTATGCTGTTGACACATGGGAGGGCGATGAACATTCAGGATTTTACGGTTCTGAAATACTTGAAGAATTAAAAACATACCATGATTCAAGATACATGGGTTTTTCACAATTAATCCAAAGCCTATTTGAAGAAGCATTGGATTATTTTTCGGATGGCAGTATTGATCTTATCCATATTGATGGATGCCATACTTATAATGCAGTAAAGCATGATTTTGAGGCATGGTTGCCAAAAATGAGCCAATATGGTGTTGTTTTATTTCATGACATAAATGTGCATGAAAGGGAATTTGGAGTTTGGAAGTTTTGGGAAGAGGTTGCTGAATATTATCCATGTTTTGAATTTAAACATGGATATGGTCTGGGCGTCCTTGCAGTTGGGGCAGAAGTGCCAGAGGAAGTGCTGGCTTTCTTGAATATGGAGGAACAGGAAGTAGTTACTACAACAAAATTGTATTCATATTTAGGTGATAAAATCGCTCTTGGTCATCAACTACAAGTCGGGGATATTCAGATTACTGAAATTAACAGCGCAATGCAAGCTAGGGATACCAAGATCAATGAAATCAACAGCGCAATGCAAACCAGAGATACCAATATTACCGAACTAAACAGTACACTGCAAGCTAGGGATACCAAGATCAATGAAATCAACAGCGCAATGCAAACCAGAAATACCAATATTACCGAACTAAACAGTACACTGCAAGCCAGGGATGCACAGATTACTGATATTAATAGCAAATTGCAAGCCAGAGATGGTCAGATAAAAGACTTAGAGACTACTATTCATCAAAATAAAATTTCAATTCAAGAAAAACAGGCTCAAGTTGCACAGCTCCTCTCTTCAAAGAGCTGGAGATGGACATATTTATTACGGTTGATTCATTCGAGTTTTTTCTCCTTGAAGAGTTTAAGACTGACTGCCCCCCTTAAATGGATTCATTCGAAAATACTCCAATCAAAGATATGGAGATTTGTGGTCATTTTATCCAAGAAGAGCCCTCGTGAAATCTGGGCACTCAGTAATATGTATCTCAGATTGTATGGGATTCGAGGCGCATTGGTCCAGATTACTAAAGATATAGACACACAGCAACGATTTGATCGAAAAACCGATGTGCAGGAAATTGCCAACCTTCAAATGAAGAACGTAGAGGATGAGGATGATTGGCAGGTCTATCAAACTCAGTCTCAGAAGATTGCGGAGGCTAAAAAAGAGAATATAACAAAATTTCACCCAAAAGCACTCAAAATAATCTCAGTTGATGAGGCGCATCTAGTCACTCATGCTAAATCTCTCAAATTTCAAGCCGTAGAGAGGCCAAAAGTGTCGATCATTATCCCAGTCTATAACAATGAAAAGTTGACTATTGAGTGCTTGACATCAATTTTGAAAAACACAAAAGGAGTTTCGTATGAAATCATTGTTATTGACGACGGATCAACCGAAAAAATGCAAGAAATTATTTCTCAGATTAGGAACATCACTTACATTAAGAATACAGATAATCTTGGCTTTCTACTTTCCTGCAATCGTGCTGCTGAGAAGGCACAAGGAGAATTCATCCTCTTCTTAAATAATGATGCGCAAGTCATGAAGAATTGGCTGATTCCACTTGTGGAAACCTTTTCAGAGTTTGAGAATGTGGGCGCTGTGGGCTCGAAGGTTCTATATCCGAACGGGCGATTGCAGGAAGCAGGAGCGCTGATAAACAAAGACATCTCTGCAACGATGATCGGGCTTTTTGATGATCCAGAACTCCAGAAATACAACTATGTCCGCGAGGTAGTTTATTGCTCGGGTGTTTGTCTCATATTATCCACAAAGATATTTCGGGAGCATGGTGGATTTGATGTCAGTTATGCACCTGGGTACTATGAGGACGCTGATCTTTGTTTCCGACTTCGCAATAAAGGATTGCGTATTTTTTATAACCCGAAATCAGTAATCGTACATCATCTAAGTGCCACCTCGAACAATATCGATGGAAGCTATAAGCAACAATGCATCATTAGGAATCAGCAAAAATTTTCGGAAAAATGGCAAAAGCAAATTGATGACTTAAACGATATCCGACTTATTGCTTTTTTTCTTCCACAGTACCACACCATTCCGGAAAATGACAGATGGTGGGGTAAAGGATTTACTGAGTGGACTAATGTCACGAAAGCACGACCTAATTTTGAAGGTCATTATCAACCGCGTTTGCCGAGCGATCTTGGGTACTACGACCTTCGAGTTGGGGAAGTAATGGAGCAACAGGCCGAATTAGCAAAGAAATATGGGATACATGGCTTCTGTTATTATTACTATTGGTTTGGTGGAAAGCGCTTGCTCGATATGCCACTTGAACGAATGTTAAAGACAGGTAAGCCGAATATTCCTTTCTGTCTTTGCTGGGCGAACGAGAATTGGACACGTAAATGGGATGGACTTAATGATAAAATTCTAATTGAGCAGCAACACTCGGACGAAGACGACCGTGCTGTCATCATTGACATCATGCGCTATATGCAGCATCCGAACTATATTAGAATCAACGGTAAACCGCTACTATTTGTTTATCGAATAAGTCTCTTTCCGAATATTAAAAGGACGGCAAAGATTTGGCGCGATCTGTGCCGAAAGGAAGGAATCGGTGAGATATATCTTGCAATGGTTGAGTCGTTCGAACATTCCAAGGAAAACGTGGGACTGGAAAATAGCTTCGACGCCTCTGTAGAATTCCCTCCTCATAATATGTCATCTCCTATCAAACCGACAGGTATGCTATTAAACCCTGATTATGCAGGCACAGTCAGTGACTACCGAGAGATCGTCTTGAAGTATTCATTAAAGGAAAAACCTGGTAATGTCTGTTTCCGTACTGTCATGCCTTCTTGGGATAATACAGCAAGGCAACAAGACAATTCCTATATTTTTGCAAATGCATCACCAGGCGCCTACCAGGCATGGCTTGAGACAGCCCTAGATCTTACACATGAACAGAACCTTGGAGATGAGCGTATCGTCTTTATCAATGCATGGAATGAATGGGCGGAAGGTAACTATTTGGAACCAGATAGGCGTTTCGGACACGGATTCCTTGAAGCAACGCGCAATGCAATTGAACGTGCGATACTGAAACGGAAGTGATAAAATGCACTGTTTTTTTCAAATCAGACTACGAGGTTTTTAGGGAAATGACAACTAAAAAAATCCAGGCGCCAGTTTTGGCTGGACATCCTTTCACTCCTAGTGGGAGAGGGGAAGATATACGTTGTTCATTCCGCTCCTTTCAGGCGATTGGGCTCACGTTGTCGATCCGTGACATCTATTCGTATGAAAAGCAAATCGATCCAGACTTTACAAAAGAATTCAACAATCACTTAGTGCAAAAATTGAGTGATATTAATATTTTTTATATCAATGGTGATGAAGTGGAACAAGCTTTAAAGCATATTGAAGCTGATGTACCATCCGATGCTTATAATATCATATGCCCACAGTGGGAATTAAGTATTTATCCAAAAGATTGGGCTGAACAGTTGAATCGTTTTGATGAAATATGGGCACCTTCAACATTTGTTTTTGATTCTATCCAAAAGGCAATTTCTAAGCCTGTATTTCATATGCCTCTTCCAGCGCAAGTGCAGCTTAGTTCGTTTTTGGGGCGAAGATATTTTTCGATTCCAGAAAGTTCATATATATTCTTATTTTTCTTCGATTTGAGATCCTATATAGATAGAAAAAATCCATGTGCTGTTATTAAAGCATTTGAAAAAGTATGCATTGAGCGGCCTGATGAGGATATACGCCTTGTCATTAAAATTAATCCTTTAACCTTGCTCAAGAACAAAGTCCACTGGCTTATTCAGGAAATCAATCAATGTCCATTTAGAGACAGAATAATTATTATAGATAAACTATTCTCAGATAATGAGGTAAAAAATCTTGTCAGGTGTTGTGACTGTTTTGTATCGTTGCACCGTTCGGAGGGTTATGGTAGAGGTATGGCAGAAGCTATGCTCCTTGGCAAGCCAGTAATTGCCACTGGGTATTCTGGCAATCTAGACTTTATGAATGAAGAGAATTCCAATTTAGTCCGCTTTAAGCTGATTAATGTCATAGAAGGATCTTATCCACATGCGAAGGGGCAGGTATGGGCAGAACCAGATGTTGAGAATGCTGTTTACTACTTGTTAAGATTGTTGGACGATCGGGATTATGGACGCAATTTGGGACAAATCGCAAGGAGGTACATAAGAACTAACTTTAGTTATAGGGCAATTGGGTTGAAGTATCTCAACCGCCTTAATGAGATACTTCAAATAAGAGGATTCTTATGAATGGTCTACGGACTACGTTTTCGTAAAACTATTGGTATTTGCATCGAATCGGTGAGTGTATGATCAATATGAATAATGTCAAAAAACTTGGACCATTCACGCATAATAAAGGTCATGGGAATTACTGCTTCGCCATAGGTAACTTCCCCATCTACTGGTAGCAAATTATACGGTTGAAATACAAACTCACCACAGTCGAACCGACAAAGCATTTCATCGATTACTGCTTCTGGTAATTTTGCAAGTTCAATTCCACGATTTTCGATGAAGATGCGTGGGCGTATAGTTATGACCAGTAATCCGTTTGGTGCCAATGACTTGTGAATCGCAATCAGTGCATCTAGATGCGTGCCAGGTCCCAGATGGGTAAAAACCGAATACGCATAAACCAGATCATAAATATCATCAAACGGAAGATGTTTTGGACGATAGTCTGATACCCGAAAATTACCAGGAATCTTCTCACACCATTTGAGAATTTCAGCGTCGGGATCGCAGCCAAAAAGTTGGTTCCCAGGCAAATCCTTTATGAAAAGTCTGATTAATCTCCCCCAACCGCATCCAAAATCAAGGATTTTTGCCTCAGACAACGGCTTGGTACCGTGTTGCAAAAAAACGTGCTTGAGCAATTTGTAAAATTCAAGCGATTGGTCGACTAGCGCCAGTCCGGCATTACCACACCAATTCCTTTGTAATTCAGATGGTGGTAGCGGAGGAAGTTCAGCAAGGCCAAATATCATCTTTGCCCAAATATCATCATCCAATTCCGAATATATTGTTTTTTTGATATTTTTCAAGAATTTATCTCCTTTTTTTTATTATTTGTAATTTTATTTATTAATAGTTCAATCTTTCTTCAATATGATCTGGATTGCTTTAGCCACTTTTGGAAAGTAGGCAAATTTCAATATAAATTATCTTTTCTTTCTACTTACAAATACTTCAATAAACTCACCTTCGATTCCTTTTCTTGTATCATAAGTATATAAAATCGTAGTCGTCATTTTTGCAGTTTCATAAATATAATCCACAAAATCATATCCCCAGTCATAGGTTACAAGTGAACCTTCACTACTTACCGGATTCCCATGATACATTGGCTCTTTTAAGTGAACTATCTCACCATTTTTTTCAATTGCTCTTGGTGAACTCTTGAGATCTGGATAATATGGTACTGTAAAAATATGAGTTCCTCCAGGCTTTAATACACGACTTATTTCATTTAATGCAATGTCTGGATTCATTAAATGTTCAAAGACATCTTGAGTCACGAATAGATCAAAAGATTCATCATCAAAAGTTAATACCTCTAAATTTTCACACTGGAATCCATTCTTCATCTGTCCAATAGGAACTTCTGGAAAGTAATGACTTGAAGAATAATGAGTACAATTTACAATTAAAAACTCTGAGGCAGCTCCAAACGGGGAGGATTCATGAATCTTCATATTTTTATAATCTGGAAAGTATAATTTAATATATTTTATTATAGCTCTATATCTTGGTATTGAATTGCATATTACACAAAAATAGTTATCTCGAAGCCAATCATTCTTTGCATAAAAAATTGTTTTTTTTTCGCAAATCGGGCAATCTCCGAATTTAATTTTTTTTGCTTCAATTAGGCTTAACATAAAATCTTTAGCTCGATTCATTTTGAACCTCCTTTTTATATATTAATTGTATAATTTTTAAAATCATTTTCTTTTAATATTTTCATATTTTAAAGTCACAAATACTTTTCGAAAATTATCCATTTGATTTTTAAGATTTAACAAAAACATATCGGTTTTCCACCAACTAATTCATAATATTCTTTGTCATTTAATCTCAGGATTCGAAGAGAAACATTGTAGCATGTATCATTGAACTCATTTGATCTGATAGTGGCCGACCACCCAGATTGTTCATAACTTTTCACCCCCAGATAGTTGGCTACATCAGGTCTAGGCTGTTTCTTATTTGGAATCACGATTTCTTTCTGGTCAACGCTAAAAACAAGGAAAGTTTTCACTCCACCATCCTTAGTTAAATCATCAGCAGCCCAACCATTAATATCGATAAATTGACTTATATTTTTATCAATATATACTTTATCGGTTCCGTTGTAATAATTTTTTTTATCCACAGTATCAATTGATCCTATGCCTCCTTGCATGCATTTTAACAATTGCCATTCAGGCATTGAACTAGATTTGTTTTGTGGAAATATCTTTGCTGGAACTCCAAAAAACATTACTTTTAACTTATTATTATAATATAAAGGATTGTCAACGTCAATGATTATCTTATTAATATCCCGTGTTATATTTCCTGAAAAAACATTAGCTAAATCATCTATATTATTCACATATTGGGATAAAAAAACGCCGTTCTTGGATACTCCTGGTATGAATCTAAATTCATTAGAATAAGTTAAATCCGAAAAACCGAATCTGATAAAAGCAGGGGCTGGTTTATAAATGAACTTCATAAGTTTACCGAAAGTACTATATTCAAGCTCAATGCGTGCGAAAACATATCCAGAATCATATGTTGGAATTGTTATGGGCTGGCCAAGTTCCACCTCTATTACACCTAGATCTTCTTCTAATATATAAGAATTTTTCGTAGAATTATAAAATAAAAGCAAAAACTCATCGCTAGATTTATTTACTATACTATAATTCTGTAAAATACTTGCAAAAGTAGAAGGTTCATCAAAAAGAGGGTATCTTTCATCGATAGATTTGAATGAATAGAGAATTGCTTGTGGAGCTTCTTCATTTGAGAAATGCTGTACGTTTGTCTTGTCAAGGTACTCTGTATATGCAGAATACGATTGAAATACAGGCCGTGGGGACCAATTGAAATTGTAAGCCCATACAAGTGCAATATCCCACGGAAAAATATCCACTGTGCTGTTTTTCAAATAATGAATTGTTTTGTTTTCAAGGGGATGATCTCGTCTTATTTTGTTTTTAGCATCCTCTAATACTTGGGTTTGATAAGTTTGATCGGAAATTAAAGAAAACGATGAATCAAAAGCAGGAACTTTCTGGAATACGTTTTCTTCTAATATGAAGGGAAGTCCTAGGCAAATTGAAATGATGAAAAGGAATGACATCAATAAAGAAAAACATCGTAATCCAAAATTAGTATTACTTTTTCCCAAAAGGAATATACAACTAAAAAATATTGCAAATGTCGAGAAAAACTCATACACATGCCCATCATGGCGAACAAAACCATGCTTAAATGTAAAGAAAAGAAAAATAGAATTTAAAAAAATAAATATAACTAAATTTTTATCTTTTATAACTAAAGAGTATGCAAATAAAATGATTAAAAAAATAATGCCAATCGAACCTAAATAAACCTGCCATTCCATGCCATTTGTGGCCATCGCATCACTGTAACCAAAAGATAGCTGAAAGCCGTTGACTAAATAAACTGGCAAATTAGCTAAGTATTGCCCATTTATTGTCCACAAAATTATTATAAAAACAATATATAAAACAAATGTAAATAAATGTCTCTTAAATCTTTTATTGAAAAATGAAATTAACAAAAACGATAAAATGATACTTACACTCGTTAATGCCATATTAAATTTAATTAGTGTTGCAATTGCAAGCATCAGCGAAATAAAAAGCAGTACCCATTTTTCGTAGTTGCGATCAATTTTATCAGTAGCTATTAAGTAAAGAAATATAATAATTGAAAACAATAATTCAGTATCACGAAGATAATGAAAAACCTGCAATACTACAAGCAGTACTGGTAAAACAATGATATAATCTTTCCAATTGGAAGAAGATTTAACCATTAATAATACTATGCTGAAAATAAATAAAAAGTGTATAAATAGTGTGAACAATAGAGATAGAAACCATAGATTCTGGTCAATAAATGTAGGAATGTATAAAAATCCCAATGGACCAAATGTAAAGGCGATTTCTGGTCCAAACTGCATATTTTCTGAAGCAGCTATGTTTATACCAATTACCCATGATGGGTCCAATCCAGAACTAGGCATATGCAATGGCCATGGGATGGTCCAAATACCTATTAATAGAACAAGTATAATCAGAAAAATTCTGTGATTCACAAGAGATTTGTATTTCATCATTTTTTCGATTCTTTCAAGTATTCGTGTAACATGAAAAAACAACGGGAGTAAATATTTGGGATATATCATAGCCACCACTTATGTTAAAATATTCATCTCACAATTCATCAAATTGACTTGAAACTATCCTTTTACTCCAGTTCATTCAAATTTTTATTATGCCGTACAAAATACTCCCTCGATTCAAATCCAATATGCACCGCAGATATCATTCCCACTACATACGTAACCAATCCCCGTGCAAAATGATCTACCAATGCCATTGATGTCCCGATACTCATATTGATGTCAAACAGAACAAGCACACCTGCTATTGATCCTTCATGTACACCAATCCCTCCAGGAGTAGTTGGTATTGCCTGTGCAATGAATGCAGTTATTCCAGCCAGAATGGCTATTGCAGGAGATAAGTCAAAATGTATTGCTCTTGCTGAGAAATAGAGGCTTGAAATTTCAAATAACCAAACAGGCATCGATAAAATCAGGCAAAGTATAATCGCCTGCGGATTCGCATATATATTGCGCAATCCCTCATTTAGCACAGTAATCCCTTTTCTCAACGATTCAAATCGATTTCCTAACCGGTTGTATATAACATGATCATACTTTGATATAAATACAAGCCCGAATATGAGTATGATTGCAATCGACAGTGCACCAACTGCAACAGAAAACAATGGCGTGTCCTTAGCAAAGAAAACAAGTGTAGTTATCAAGATAAAACCTAGTGTGAACATATCCATGGCTCGCTCGATTACAATAGTTGACAGACTGACGCCAAGAGGCGTACCTTCTGTGGTCTTAAGTGCCATTCCACGAGCCACATCACCAATCCTTGCCGGCAGAAGATAATTCAGCAGCCATCCGAACATAATACACTTAAAAGCCGTATCCCTATGTACCCGATGTCCAGATGCCCGGAGCAGAACGCTCCAACGCCATGTGCGAAACACAAAAGTTGTAAGTATCATAAGGGATGCAATCGCTACATATTCAAGCGAGACATTTGACAAAATTCCAAATACATCTGAAATGCCTGCAAGTGAAAATATACCACCAAGTAATAATAATCCCAGCAAAGCTGCAAAAATCAAACGAATCGGTGACCCTTTAACAACTGCTCCGAACAGATCTCCAAGTCCTATTATGTTACCCAAAACAAACATCTTAAGCAACCGCAGTCCATATCGATGACTATTCTCAGATAATTTTAATTTCGCTTCACCCCGTTCTCGTCCATGCCATGACACAGGGACCTCAGCACTACTAAAACCGAGGATATGTGCTTTCAATGGGATCTCAATAGTCAGATCAAAACCGTTCGCTTCGATAGTATTAATATCGATAGCATCCAGTACATCTTTCCGGTATGCCTTAAAGGCATTAGTTATGTCCTTATGCCGAATGCCGAACAATAGTCGTGCAGTATTGTTGAATGCCCTGTTTGCCAGCATCTTTTGTTTCGGATAACCGTTTGTAGAACCCCCTTTACAAAATCTGGACCCATAAGCAACATCGTATCCTTCATGGATCTTCTGGACCAATTTTGGAATATCATGCGGGTCATCGGATAGATCAGCCATAACAGGTATTATGATATCTCCTGCAGCATTCTTAAATCCGGTCCTGATCGCATTTCCAAAACCAGGCGTACCGGTTCTATGCACCGGTTTAATCCTTGGATCATCTTTCGCAAATTCATTAATAATCGTCGGTGTATCATCGGTGCTGTTGTCATTGACGATTACCAGTTCAAAATCGTTGGTTTCAGGGTGTTGTTCAAGAACCGGTATGAGTTCAGCAAAAAGATTAGGTATATTCTCTTCCTCATTATGAGCGGGAATGACGATTGAAATTTTATCGTTTTTGTCCATCATACTTACGGTATTATGTATTTGAGTCATTTAACATCGCTAAAAATACTATTTTGATAAATTTCAATCAAAATATCCTTAATGTCGTATTTATAATCCCATGTTGGATAATGGTCCTTAAACTTGCTAACGTCACTTATCCACCAGATATGGTCTCCAATTCGATTTCCTTCGCTATATGTATAGTTCATCTTCTTTCCAGTAATCTCTTCACACAAATTAATGGCTTCCAGCATTGAGCAGTTAGAACGCCGACTACCCCCCATATTATACACTTCCCCAACCTTTGGTTTTGTATAAAAGTGCCAGAAAGCATTTACCAGATCATAACTGTGAATATTGTCCCTGACCTGCTTTCCTTTATAACCAAATATTGTATAGTGCTTTCCGGTAACCGCGCATTTCATAAGATATGCCAAAAACCCATGCAATTCAGTGGGTGAATGCCCGGGTCCGGTAAGACAGCCACCTCTAAAACAGACTGTCTTCATATTGAAATATTTTCCATATTCCTGTACAAGCACATCAGCCGCCAGTTTTGATGCTCCAAACAGGCTGTGTTTTGTTTGGTCCACACTCATAGATTCATCAATTCCATTCTCAAAATAGGGATGTGATTCATCAATTTCCCATCTGGTCTCAAGTTCGATCAATGGTAATTCATTTGGTGTATCTCCATATACTTTATTGGTGGACGTGAAAATAAAAACTGTATCTGGACAGTATTGCCTTGTCATTTCAAGAAGTGTAAGTGTACCATTTGCGTTCACAGTAAAATCTGTAAATGGATCCTTTGCAGCCCAGTCATGTGATGGTTGGGCGGCAGTGTGGATTACTATTTTGATATCATCACCATATTGTTTAAAAATTTTCTCCATGGCTGCTCTATCTCTAATATCATCACTATAATGAACATAATCGATAATTTCGGATTCAAGTTTCTCCCTGCTCCATTTTGTAGATGCCTCCTTGCCAAAAAACTCTTTCCGCATATCGTTATCGATTCCAACGATCTTAAAGCCCTTGTTGCTAAAAAACCGAACCGCTTCTGCACCTATCAATCCTGCTGACCCCGTGATCAAAGCAACATCCATTTGTAAAAACCTCCAAATAATCAAGCAAGTATCGGTCTTAGTTGTTCAGAGTTATCCTTTATCCAATCATATATTTCTTCAATAATCTGCTCAACAGCAATTTCAGGCTTCCAACCTGTTTTCTCTGTAACTTTACTATTGTCTGTAATATATATTCGGATATCTCCAGCTCGATCTTCAGGGATACTTGCGATTGCCACCTTATTTCCGGTACATTTTTGGCAAAGTTCTGTTAATTCACATAAAGATATGCTTCTTTCCAGTCCACCGCCCACATTGTAGATCTCACCGCTATGGCTTTCAATGTCATTAATTTGAATCTCTAAAAGGCGGTATAGATCTTTTATGTGGAGAATATCACGTACTTGCTTCCCTTTGCCGCCATATCCAATATAATTCAAAGACTGTTGATAATAGTGTCTAGCCACCCACAGAACGATAACTCCCTGGTCCACTTTACCCATCTGCCAGTTTCCTGTAAGTACACCACAACGATTGATGATCGCTCTGAGTCCATATATTTCAATATATTCCTGTATAATCAATTCCGATGCCAACTTTGTGGTGCCATACAACGTGCGAGTGCCATTGAGCGTAAAATCTTCTGTAAAACCTTTGGATGATGCACCTACAACCACCTGTTCCTCTGACAATTCAAATCCTGTGGGAGTTTCAGTGAAATTCAGACTGTTAATGGTTTTCACGGGATACACCCTGCTCGTAGACAGAAATACAAAATCCGCGTCACATTTTCTTGCAAATTCGAGACAATTAATTGTACCTAAAAGGTTTGTATTTAGAAGATAATCCGGGGAAGAATTTAAACCAGCAAGCACAGATGGTTCTGCCGAACACTCTATTATTATATCCACATTACCCACGGCTTCGAAATCTTCACGGTTTCTTATGTCACCGTGGATAAATTCAACACCATTTTCTGCCAGCCTCTTAATATTAAGTTCAGAACCTCTTCTTTTAAGATTGTCAAGAGCCACCACTCGCACATTTTGTTTATTATTTTTAAATTCTATAGCGAGGTTAGAACCTACAAAACCAGCTCCACCAGTTATTAAGTAGGTTTTCATGACTTAACTCACCATCCGTTGATTAAAATACTTCACCGTTTTCTCCACCGACACCCGCACCCCGGCCTGCGCTGCATTATGGAACACATAATCCACATCTGCAAACACCCTGTCAAGCAGCTCCCTATCCAGTATGCTTCCCCCAACAAGTTCAAAATCCGGGTGTTCGATCAGCGGCTCGATATTCTTTCGCTTGGCTTGTGGGCTGTAATACGGATCAAAATTATCCAGACACACAACCTCTCCCATCTCCACCAACCGCTCACACAACCACGACCCGATAAACCCGGCGCCGCCCGTGACCAAGAATTTCATGTATGTAAAAGTATAATAAGGTTATTTAAATCTTGGTATATAAAACCCCTCAGCAATCCTGCGCCAGTTGTACTTTGTTGTTCCGTATTTTCGTTGGTGATGTTTCACCTTCACCTCGGCGATCCGGCACCCTTTCCACAGCAGCATTGCCGGAATGTACCTGTTGGGTTTCACCGTACAAATCAAGATCCTTCACACATTCGTTCCTGTACGCCCGAAACGTACAGCCAGAATCATGTATGATATCACCGGTTATATTTCGTTGTATAAAATTGGCGACTTTAGAGAATGCCTTTTTTGAACGTATAGGAAATTATAAATGCGTTTCGATATCGATATAGGTAATTTTCTTAGTTCAATCAAATCTTTTAACAGGATTTACAGGATACACAAGATTGGATCGTTTCCTGTCAATCATGTTTATCCTGTCTGAAATTTCCAATTTCTTGAACATGTCAAAAAGTATATCATGCTTTCCTATCGCTGATAAAAGCAAACGGAATGAGCGTTTACTCGATGAGTTTGCACGGCATTTGCACTGCATTTACACCGCATTATCTAAAGACATAATAGGTACCTCCAGCAACGCCTTTTTTATCAATTAAGCCAAGGGATTTTAATTTGGATAGTTCCCTGAGATAAGTATCATTGGAAACTTTAAGTAAACCGGCACCTGCCGCCCGCCAGCCTAGTGGATTCGTGCGAGTTTCAAACCGCAGATGAACGCAAATGAACGTAGATATTGTAGCTGAAATTAGATTATACTTGAATTTCCACTATGTAATCAAATTTTAAATCCATACTTGCCGTTATCTGTGTTCATCTGTGTTTATCTGTGGTTAATAATAAAATTAAAATAATTTCAGCCTCCTTCCTTTTCACATATGCGCTGAGCATGGGTTGTTAGAGGTGTGTGCGGGCGTTGGCCTCGGTTGTTGGTGATTGCTGCCGGTGGCGGGTATGGCTGTTGAAATATAATATTTATGAAATACTGCACCGCAAAGGACACAACAGACGCAAAGTTAAGGTTACAATATCTTTGCGATTTTTGTGCTCTTTATGGTGAAACACTTAATGGCAGCCGTCCATCTGTGGTCCACATTAAAATGATGTTCAGCTCCACTCCCTTCTCATACTTCGACCTCCTCCCGCCGCCGCACCAGCATCTGCACTTTCCCTGCCACCGCAGCCCGTCAGGGCGGCAGTGTGGCAGCCAGCCTTGTGGATTTAAGAAAGTTTGGAACAATGATAACGAAATGATTCCAGCCTGCCTGCTTTCTGCACATGTGTTCTCCTTGATGCACATGACCTGTTCACGGCTTGTATCCACTTCCACAACACAAAGTGCGCCGCCTCGGCGAAATATTTCAAAAAAAGGCGGGATCAAAATGCGCTGCAGATGCGATCAGCGTCATTCCAAGGATAACAGTAATATATTGTATGTCATAACTTCAAACATCTTTATCTACAATTCCATCCATATACAAAAATAAGAAAATAAAGTTACTTATGATATTTATTTATGATATCTATTATACATACATAGAGATTGTCGGAAAAGCCTTATTTTCGAATATTTCAGCTTTACTGTATAAACTTGACCGGGCGCAGCATAGTGATTTAGGTTAAACAATATTTCTGGAAGTTTCAATTTAGGCGCTTTACAGGTACTTTTCCGACAATCTCACATAATTCACAAAGATACAAAAACCATCTATCTATATCTAAACAAAAACCATATTGATGTGATTGGATATGCAGACTAAATCAATAAAAGTAGAACTTCCTTATGATACATATCTGAAGGTCGGTGCTGTGGCAAGTGAACACTTTGAAAGTGCGGGAGAGTACATAAAAAATGTGATTTCAGATTCCATTCGCGAGGAGCTTGAACTAAAAGATATAAAGAAACAATCGGCATCCCGATATGCAGCTGATAAAATTAGTTACGAATCCCTGAAAGCTTTACTCGGGGTTAAAGAGGCTGAACGACTGCGGATATATAAAGAAACAATATTAGAATCGTTCAAGGAAGCAGACATTGTTGCCAAGAGGTTAAAAGAGTGATTGCAATTCTGGCAGATACCAGCGCACTGGTATCGCTTGAAATTAAACATCTTGTGAATCTGGCTTCAAAAATATATTCAATTTTCTATTTCAAAAGGTGTCTGTGAAGAATTAAAAGACATCGCTGAATTCGATGATGTGCACGGCAAATCTGCAAGAGATGTTCTGAGATTAGTTGAAAGCGGCATCATTACTGTAATATCTATGCCAGCCAGAGAAGAACATACTCAAAACATTGACAGAGGTGAAGCCGAAATTCTGACATTGTCAGAATCAGGTGAGTATGACTATATCATTACAGATGATGTTAAATCTTTGCCATACATAAAATCTCAAACAAATGTGAAGGCATTGACATCTGTTTTTGTAATACGCCTGCTTTATGATCTCAACATATTATCTCAGCAGGAAGCCTTGGTTTCGATAAAGGAAATCTCTGTCTCTAGAGATTGGTATGGTGGAGTTCTTCAAACTATTTCTGAAAGATACTTTGAAGAACACTGATCCATGGTTGTACTCATAAGATCCTGAACCTCAAATCGCACGCCCCTCTACAATATTAACTCGCCCGTTGCTCTCATCCACTCCAACCAACTGAACCGCCCCGCATCAGCAACCTGCTTTAAGAAGATGCGGGCGCAGCGGCTGCACCGTCTCACGCGCAAAGTGCGGCGCATCCCACCAACTCCACGTAGAAGGATGCAAACATTAAACGAAAATCCACACCCTCCTCATTCAAATCTCAGCTCTGCGCCCGAATCCCGCAATCCACAGCAGCTTTCAGGACATTCAGCGTACCAGTCACATTCACCTCATGCGTCTTGCCAGGATTCTCCACCGACACCCGCACCCCGGCCTGCGCTGCATTATGGAACACATAATCCACATCCACAAACACCCTGCCAAGCAGCTCCCTATCCAGTATACTTCCCTCAACAAGTTTAAAATCCGGGTGTTCGATCAGCGGCTCGATATTCTTTCGCTTGGCTTGAGGACTGTAATACGAATCAAAATTATGCAGACACACAACCTCTCCCATCTCAACCAACCGCTCGCACAACCACGACCCGATAAACCCTGCGCCGCCTGTTACCAGGAGTTTCATGCATGTAAAATTATAACAAACGTATTTAAATCTTGGTATCTAATTCAAAACAATTTGCCCGGATTAAGCTCCAGATGTGAGGATGTATGGTGAGTGGATTGCGACGAGGGCTATGGCTGTTTTAATATAAAATAAAAGTTATACCTGCATTTATTTGTGTGTATCTGCGGTTAATAAAATTGCAGTGAATCAATAGATAGATAAAGATACGAATCCGATAAAACTCGGTGCTGCCTTAGTGTTATCGCACCGGGGGCTGCTCTATCTTCACTGACCGCACCCTGCCCGTCCCAATGGATACACCTGCCCGCCGTGCTGCTCACAATGCTCCAGGCCCCGCCGGTGGTATATCGAATATATGTGGTGAGGGTGCAGCCATGCCTGTTGAAATATATTTATTATAGACTACTGCACCGCAAAAAAACGCCCCAGCGTTCAACTTACTACCTTCCCATCCACCAGCGTGATCACCCGGTCTGTCCGCTCTGCCACCCAGGGGTCGTGGGTCACGATTATCACAGTCTGCCCGCCATCAGACAGCCGTCGCAAGATGCCGATGATAAGGTCCCTGGTCATTGTATCCACCTCACATGTGGGCTCGTCAGCCAGTAGGATGTCGGGCCTGTTGGCCAGCGCCCTGGCAATACTCACCATCTGCTGCTCCCCGCCGCTCAATTCAAAGGCGCGGTAGTTCAGGCAGGTGGTCGGCCAGCTCCCCTCATTTTCAACAGTTTTCAATCAGATCAAAAACTCCATGCCATCCACACCCAGCGGCCATTCTTTGACGGCCTCCTCGTGGGGTGGGAACATGTGGCTGATATGGGTGAACACCACTTCCCTGGCACCGAGTCGTCTGGCAAGTTCGGCAGCTTGCTTGGCGTTCAAGTGTTTAACAAGGTTGATGCCAGGGGGAACGATAGCATCTATTATCATCAGGTCTGCATCCCGTATGATATCCTGGCTGGCCTTGGGTATATCCTCGTTTGTATCCCCGGTAATCACTACTTTACGAGTGCCCTGCCGGATCATAACACCCACCGATTCCTTTAATGGCGGGTGATTGACAGGGAACAGGGTGAACTCAAGACCCGCTAATTTGAAAGGTTCCAGAGGCATTATCTCATTCCTCACAGGTTTCAGGAATCCCAGGTATTGCAGGATATACTCCAGGGTATCTTTCAGCCCATATACAGGAACATGGTTCTGGACACGGTGGAAATCACCAAAACCCGCATAATGGTCATAGTGGGCATGGGTCCAGATGACGGCATCAACATGATCCAGTCCGTGGGATATCATTTGATATCTCAGGTCCGGGCTGGTATCTACCAGCACCTTCCCCTCCGGTCCCTCCACTAATACCGAGAACCTGAGTCTCTGGCTGGGACCCCCGTCAAGTGCGTCCTGGCAGGTGGGGCAATGACATCCGATCTTAGGTGTACCGATAGCATCCCCTGTACCCAGCAGTATGACTTTCATAATTCTTCTTCAGCTATGTATTTCAATGAAGTCCTCTTGTTGAACTCGCCTACTGCCCGGATCAGGTCGTCTTGGTTCAATGTCATACGGTCGGTCATCAGGGCGTTTAAGACACTTTCCCTAATTACCAATTTCAGATCAGAACCTGAATAACCTTTAGTTATTGCTGCGATCTCCTCAGTATCGAACTCCCCCTCGATCTCACTTATGATAATATTCAGGATATCCTGGCGCATCTCCTTATCTGGCAGCGGGAAATCTAAAATATCATCAAACCTTCTCCAAGCGGCATTGTCCAGGAGTTGTGGGTGGTTAGTGGCACCGATAAGCAGGACCCCGTGCTTTACCAGGCTGATCTCGTCAATGGCCTTAAGCAAGGAGTTCACGGCCCGTTTCAGGGCTGCGTTTTCGTCAGATGAGCGGGTCTTGGCCATGAAATCGAACTCATCAATGAACAGGATACACGGACTCATCCTTTTTGCCAGGTCGAACACCCGGTCGATGTTCTTGGCAGTCTCACCCAGGTACTGGTCTGTGATCATGGATAGCCTGACCTCTAAAAATGGCAGTTTCAATTTGGCTGACATGGCCCTGGCAGTGGAGGTCTTGCCAGTGCCTGGTGGGCCCACGAATAATAGTTTTCCTACTTCTAGAAGACCTATCCTTTTCAGGTAGTCCTTGAACTGTATGGCCTTGACCATCTTTTCCATTTCGTCCTTCTGGTCCTGGTTAAGTACCAGCTTATCAAGGGTCTGGTCAATCTCCTCAGGCACAGTTATATGTACCAGTTTAAGTAGGTTTTCAGTATCCTTTTCAGTGCTGATATGCGCTATAAGTGAATCAACCCACTGCCTGCTGACCTCTTTTGGCTCATTTTGTCCGATTGCTGCTTCATAACTTACATCAAGGGAATCATAATTTTCATAAAAATGTGCAAGCACCGGATTGTTCTTGATATATTCGGCTCCATGCTCCTGTTTTGCAAGCCATTTGGCAGCGATGTCAAAGACGGTAAGTCTTATTTTCTGCCCGAACTCTTCATATTCCATAAAAGGTAAAAAACTTGCAATCTCCTGGGGGTCATGAATATCAAGAAGTTCTTCCAGGTCCCTGGCAGTGACATTCATAGGCCTTAGTACCGTTTTTTCCTTTATGTCCCAGTAGTATTTCCTTAGTTCAGAGGGAAGGTCGTCTGCTATCAAATCCTTGGTCCTGTTATATATCTCGGCTGTCAGGACCAGGGCGGTCGTTTCCAATTTTATATCATGCATCAAGCATCAAATCCAAATTATAAAGTAAAAACTCTATAAGGGTTGTATTGACTGAAATAATTTTCGAACAATTCCCGGATGATTTAAGAAAAAAAATGAAAAAAGGACTACTATAAAGTAGAACCTTTTTCCAGTAAATAACTAAAATGTTGTTCCTGTAAAATGGCAATAATATATAAATATAGAATAAATATTATATATAAACTTACAATAAATATTTATTAATTGGTTATCTACTTTACAGGTTTACCTCACTTTGCGCCTTTTCTGCAAGCTGGTTCATTCGTGCAGACGTCCTTCCAGTACCTGAAAATTCGTCATCTGAAATCACACTTGCAATTTCGCTACCCAAAACAAAAATGGCATGTTTATGCTCAGCTTTACTCCTATGAACATGAACCGGACTTATACCCAAGTTATCATAAATACTAAAACCATTGTCCGATCCATTTTCTTCAAAGTACTTTTTCATCTGCGTCATTAGAGTGTGAAGCTGGATTAGTTCTTCTTTATGCATTTATTCCCATCCTCCAATGTAATTGATAGTTGATGTGGTCTACGCGTATCTTCCACATTCTTTACAATCCTTGTACTGACCAGTACAAAAAGGGTTTTGTAGGAATGTGACTTCCTATCAATCTAACTTAAAGTTTCCTAAATAATTTTCACGATTAATTTGAAAAATCACCAAAACGCAAGATTAAAACATATTGTTTGCTATTAGCTTCAATAGATGCCATACGCAGTATATGACCGGGATGCATTTGTAACACGCACTGGTCTGGGTCCTGATATGAAAGTGTTGAACATAGGCCCGGATCATATTACGGCAAGCCAGGTTGCAAAAAGTGTGGAAACAGCCGTAGCTGCTGCTGTTCCAGATGTCGGCCAGGCCCGGGGCATACGCAGCACATCAAATAAAGTGGCCCCCGTAGTCACAAACTACAACCATCAGCCCTTCAAGGGAAATTGCTTTGATATTATCTTCTCATACCATGCCGTGAACTACATCCAGCCAGGCGAAGTCCCTGGACTACTTAAAGAGGTAAATCGTATATTGAAAGAGAACGGCAGGTTTGCATCAATGGTCTGGTCGCTGAAACCCACCAATAAGGCCCAGTCATCACATTTGATGCTGCTTGGGATTCTTGAGAAGCTGGGGATGTTATATTTACACCAATTTGATGAGATATCCAGGTGGCTGGAAGGATCAGGGTTTGAAGAGATAACTATGGAGCTTGTTAGCCGGAATATACCAGTTCCGGATAAGTGGGTGCGTACACATTTGAAATGGCTGGAACGCGGCACGGACAACTATTCAGGAAATAAAGTAACTATCTCCCCGGATTTTGACAAAGCAATTGAGGATTATAAAATACATGTGAAGAAACACGGTGAGGAATTACTACCCTCTATACAGTTTACGGCCCGTCGAAGTGCAGTGCTCTCAGGTATTGACATTCTATAAGGTAAGTGCCCATGTGTCATCGGTTAAGAGTAATATTGTAATGGAACACGGATTGAACGGATGACACGGATGTGCACGGATAATAAATAAATCCGTCAAATCCGTGTCATCCGTGTTCGATTTAAATTAAATTTGAGAATCGCATAAAATCATTGGTCTTTTTGAAAATAATACATACCGACTCTGTCAAACTCCTTAACCGATGACTAATGGGTAAGTGCCACACTATGTAAATGCAAAAATTGAAGTATGAACCCCACAAATAGGTACCTTACAAAATAAAACGAGGATTTAATTTTGTTTCCAACTAAGAAAGTACAATCTTTAATAGGTCAGAAAATCCAGGTTGAAGTGAAAGGGGGCAAGCACATCCTGGAAGGCACTTTAGAAAGCGCCGATGAATATCTAAATATGCACTTAACAAGTACGGTTGAGATCGTTAACGGTGAAAAATCTACTTCCCTGGGATCTGTGGTATTGCGTGGTAACAATATTATTATCATCAATCCGATTGAGAATTAGGGTTTTTGGTCAATGTTGAACATAAAAAGGTGGTGTGTTGTACTTTCATGTCAGAAGAAGTAATGATCGAACTGATTAAATCCAACAGGGAAGGCATCCTGCAGAGTGATGTCAGGAAAAGCCTTGGGATAGATAGCAAGAAGTGTTCAAGGCTTGTTAGTAAACTGATGAAAAAACACCTGATACGCAGGGAGCCTGAACTAGCCAAGGGCAGGAACACTTTCAGGTTGTATCCCCTAACATTTTCCGGTCCCGGTGAGAAACATACTAAACTTCTTGCTAAGGGTAAGTTCAGCCCCTGTACTGGTTGTACCCTGGATTGTGCCCCTGAAACCTGCTACTCGCTGAACGAGTGGGTATATGCCGTTATTGAAGAAGAATCTTAAAGGCTGTATCCACGGCAAGCCGGGGGCTCTTTGCCGTTACCACTCCTTTAATGTCCCATCCGCCTGCAAGTGACACAATGGTTTTTCCCATTTTCAGGCCCAGGGCGATCTCGCACAATGTACCGTATTCTCCTGCCACTGCTACCAGGATGTCTGATGAGCTGACTACGATGGCGTTCCTGGCATGGCCCATGTTTGTTACTATTGCTATGTCCACGTAAGGGTTGGCATCCTCTTTGCGGGAGGTGGGCACTATCCCCACTGTTGTCCCGCCGGCATCCTTTGAACCCTGACAGGCAGCTTCCATTACGCCTCCCAGGCCCCCGCATACCAGTACTGCACCCCGCCTGGCGATCTCCTGGCCGACTATGTAGGCGGCTTGTGCTTCCTCTGGGGTGCATGTGCCTGCCCCGATGACGCCTACCTGGAATTTTCTTTCCTGTGTCATGATATGTTATATCCTGCGCCGGGGTGATGAAATTATCGTTTATTATGAGGGGAATTGCTTGATCTCTATTATAATTCAGGCGCAGTTTAATTATTCAAATGGATAACAAAGTACTGTCTCATATGGAACAGTGCTGCCCAAGTTTATGAAGAAATATAATAAAATAGATTTAAGACTATTCAGAAAAATTATATATATTAATACATAAATTACTGAATTGATATAATAATGAAACGAGGTATTAGAATGACATGGCTTTTATCACATAGATATGTTCGTTATGATAATCAAAATGAACTAAAAACTATGAAAAAACACATAAATAACTATTCCCATACTAAAAGTACAAGGTCTTCGTATACTTAAATATCCCATTTGACCTATAGATTAAAATCACAATTTCATATTTTGGGCTATAACTGGCGATTTTCAATATTCAGTGAAAAATTAAATGGTTAACTTTACTCAAAAACGACAAGCATTTAAGAGAATATATTCCTTAACCACTCACCAATAACAAAGAGGTAACCATGGCAGAAGCACTCTCAGGTTTAATCGTACTTGATCTCTCCCGTCTTCTCCCGGGGCCATTTTGTTCCATGCTTCTGGCAGATATGGGAGCAGATGTCATTAAAATAGAAGAGCCCAAATCAGGAGATTATATTCGCTGGTGGCCTCCGATGATAGGGAAAAACAGCGGTTTTCATGTTGTTCTCAACCGAAACAAGCGTTCGTTAACATTGAATTTGAAAGCTGAGGACGGTAAGAAGATCTTCCAGCACCTGGTCAGGAAGGCAGATGTAGTGCTGGAGGGATTCAGGCCAGGAGTAATGGAAAGGCTGGGGATAGGGTATGAGGCCCTCAAAGACATCAACCCGCGTCTTGTATACTGTTCCATTACCGGGTATGGACCCAAAGGATCACGCTCCCACAAGGCGGGTCATGACATCAACTACTTGGCACTAAGCGGTGTGCTGTCCTATAGCGGACGGGATGGGTGGCCCACACTACCTGGGGTTCAAATCGCCGATCTGGGAGGGGGAGGACTTATGGCGGCTTTTAGCATCGTAACTGCTCTTTTGGCCCGTGAACGGCTGGGGGAGGGGCAGCATATCGATATATCCATGACAGACGGGGTCGTTACCTGGAACTGCCTGCGATGGGGGAAGTATCTGGCTGATGGAACCATCCCCCATCCCGGAGATGATGTTCTCAATCACGGGTTTGCCTGCTACAACCTCTATGAAACACACGATGGTCGCACCATGGCACTGGGTGCACTGGAACCCCAATTCTGGAGCGCTTTTTGTGAGGCTGTGGGACATACGGAATGGAACCGGCCCGACTATGTTGAACCGGGACCCCATCAAGAGGCGTTGCAAAAGGATATTGCAGCTCTTTTCAAACAAAAAACCCAGGCTGAATGGATAGATCATTTTGCGGACTGGGATTGCTGTTGTGAGCCGGTCCGAAATCTGGCTGAAGTGATGGATGATCCTGATATGCAGGCCCGACAGATGGTGGTGGAACTGATGCATGAACGCTGGGGCGCATACAAGCAATTGGGAATTGCCCCGAAGTTTTCACGCACCCCCGGTACAATTCGCAGCCATGCTCCCGAGCTGGGGGAACATACTGAGGAAATTCTCCAGGGGTTAGGATACTCACAGGATGACATTGAGGTGCTAAGGGGACAGGGAGTTGTTTAGGGTAAGAAATCTCATAAGAACATAAAAGCCAAAAATTTTTCAAGCAGAGAATATATTTACCACGCACCCTGGCTTTTAAGCTCTGCCAAGTTTTTTTTAATGTATCCCACGCCCCATACTAACCATTTCCCAATTTCATTTACGATGTTTGTAGTATCATCTACCCAAATTTCGTAACATCTTTTTTGCCGCAAGATTAGAAAACAGTGTAAATATGAATATTACGATACCAACCCATACGATCATACTTCCAATTTCCTCAAAACGCGCCAGCGTGAGTAGCAACCCACTGCCAAGAATTATAAGATTTATTTTGGTCAAATTCCTGTTTCGAGTAAGTATGGCAATATATTTCTGTCTCTCGATCATATTTTCCTTTTTATCAGCCTTCATAAAGGTCACATCCTGTTAATTTACTTCAATTAATTCATCAGCTGCTTTTTTCAATCTATTAAGGACCGCAGCTCCAATTCCGCCAATCCTCATCGAACCATCTGCTATGATCACATCAACATGTTCCATATCTAGATATCTCAGACCAGCAAAAAGATTGCTGGCAATTGCAGAGGCATCATGTCTGCTTCCAAGCAAGAACACCCCATCTGCCAACACACACTCAGCCATCTCTTCAGCCCCGGCAGTCTCATCGGTCACCAGCAGCCCCACCCGGAGATTCCGATCCCGGCACTCCCTGGCCAGCTCACTTATCTTATCCACAACAGCACTGCTGTTCCCCATAACCAGCACCAGTCTGGTCTCAGGCGAATAATGAGTATATTTCAGGCCCGGTGACCTGACAGCTTCACCTGCACCGGCTGGCCTGTCAGTATAACCAATAAGCACTTCACCCACGTATTCCCTAATCTCGTCAATACTAACCCTGCCCGGTCTTAGCAGCACAGGAATTTCCGGGGTCATGTCCAGTACAGTGGATTCCACACCCACGCGCACGGCCCCGCCATCGATCACCGCATCTATCCTGCCTGAAAGGTCAGCAATAACATGCTCTGCAGTTGTGGGGCTGGGCCTGCCTGAGATGTTGGCACTGGGTGCGGCAATGGGCGTACCAGCCTCTTTTATCAATCCCAGGGCTATGGGATTATCAGGCATCCTGATTGCCACTGTATCCAGGCCGCATGTGGTGACATCCGGCACAATATCCTTACGTTTGAATATCAGGGTAAGGGGGCCGGGCCAGAAAGCATCCATCAGGCCACGGGCGCTGTCAGGTACATCACTTGCGATCGCCCCAAGTTGCTCTATGTCTGCAATGTGTACGATAAGTGGATTATCCAGGGGCCGCCCCTTTGCCTTGAATATCTTCCTGACCGCATCCGGGTTCAATGCATCAGCACCCAGGCCGTATACGGTCTCAGTGGGAAACGCAACTGTGCCACCATGTTGTATGATGCGGGCGGCTGCCCTGATAACCTCTTCCAGGTTGCCGGTGCCTATCTTAAAAACCTGTGTGTTGCTATTCATTATCTTATAAGAAGTAAATTCAATTACCCTGTTACCCCCATTTATCCAGTGCTGCTTTCAATTCACTGTGGGTCTTTGCATATTCCTCAAGTGATATGCCATCAAGTGATGCATCAACTGCCTGCCTGCATGCCATTGCGCCCGATACTGTCCCCATAGGATGGGCATGTATCCCGCCGCCGAACTGCATGATAACATCCTTTCCGAAGATCTTTGTCAGTTCCGGCACCATAGTAGGTTCCAGTCCGCCTGAAGCAACAGGGAACACAGGCTTGATCCTGCCCCAGTCCTGCTCCAGCACATGCAAATAGTGGTTTTCAGGGACATGTCCCAGCACGCATTCATCCCTCAAGGCCAGTACTTCGTCCCTTTCTCCGTGCATCTTTCCTACCACTGTGCCTATGTGCAGCTGGTCAAGTCCGATAAGGCGTATCAGTTTTGCTATCACCAGCATACTGACACCGTGCCTGGGATTGCGGGTGAGTGCCGAATGCATGCACCGGTGGGCATGGAGTACCAGGTTAAGGTCTTCATTGTTCTCTCTCAAGGACTGGAGTGCGCTCCACCCCACAGTAATAATGTCGATCATGGCATATTCGCCGCCCAGGTCTTTGAGAATCCCTGCTCTTTTTAGCATCTCTTCACACGTAGGTGCGGTGATGTTGCACATATACATTTTGCGCTCGCCGGTTTCGGCCTCTGCCCGGTCCCTAACCTTCAATGTGAGTTCTGCCCTCTTACTGAACCTGTTGAACTTCTGGTCGGTCAGGTTCTCATCGTCCTTCACAATATCGCAGCCACCTGCAAAGGCATTATATGCCACCTCTGCATGTTTCTCTGATGTAAGTCCTACCTTTGGCTTGACAATGGTCCCAACCAGTGGCCTATCCGTCACTCCCAGCAGGTCCTTTACTCCATGCATCCCGTACTTCGGTCCCCGGAAAGCCTGGACGACATCTTCCGGGAACGTGATATCCATGAGGCGGAGATTATCCAGTAGTTTCATACTGAATATGTTCCCTGCTATGGCGCTGAGGATCTGCGGTACCGAATTTATTTCAAACAGGTCCTGCGTGTATGCAACCCTCACTGTCTGCTGTTTTTCATCAGTAAATATAACATGGGGTTTGAGTTCTTCGGCCAACAGCGGACTTAGTGTGGAAATGTCGCTCCACGTATCAATGGAACTCTCACCTGCCATATGGGTGCAGGCATCTTCAAAGCCCACGCCCTGTGCCGGTTCGATGTGATATTCGCAGACAAGATCCTGTTTCGTAGGTTTGTATCCCAGGTCGATGTAATCTTTCAGCATTGAAATTGCTCCAAATAAATAAGGTATTAGTTAATACCTGCCGTCTCAAATAAGGTTTGTGAATCCTGCAATGACTGCTCTGCCAGTTCCATTCTATGGGCTGCCAGCTTATCTCCCGGTTCCTTATCACCGGTAGCAATTATCCGGGCGGCCAGTATGGCAGCATTCTCGCCCCGTCCTATCCCCACACATGCAACTGTGATGCCCGCTGGCATCCGGGCGATGGATAAAAGAGCATCCATTCCATCCAATGCAGCTTTTACCGGGACCCCAATAACCGGCCTTGTGGTGTGGGAAGCCACCACACCCGGAAGGTGAGCAGCCAGTCCTGCAATGGCGATAAAGACCCTTACACCGGATTCATGAGCGTTGTTGATTATTTCAATGACCCTTGCAGGTGTCCTGTGTGCCGATGCCACTTCAATGGTGTAGTCAATATCGAATCTATCAAATATCTCGATGGTTTTTTCTGCAATATCCCGATCAGATTTGCTTCCAAGTAACACTGCTACGTCAATCATCATGTATGCCTCTCAAGTATCCAGTGATATGAGAATATATGACAAGTTATTTAAACTTTAACCTATTCATTTAGAAGAAATAGAGGTGCAAGTATGAATTGTCCGGTATGTGAATCACCTATGAAAGAGATAGAACGGTATGGTGTAGATATAGAAATATGCCCTGAATGCAAGGGTGTCTGGCTGGATAGAGGCAAGATCGAAAAGATCGCCCAGGCAGAACCGCAACCTCACGAGGACTATTGGAGTCATAAAAGGGAAGGACACCGGGGTAAGAAGAAAAAAGGATTCCGTGAAGATTTGCTGGATTTTTAAAACCCGGGAGTGATAATCATTATGCAAAAAAAGGATATGGTATACATTTCTTCTGGAAAGGCCAAGGATATCTATGAAACTTCTGACAATAACCTGATATTTGAATTTACGGACAGGGTAACTGCTTTTGACGGCAAGAAAAAGGCCGAATACCAGCAAAAAGGCGAGATCACATGCCGCTTGGCAGAATATTGGTTCAGAATACTGGAGGAAGAAGGTATACTCACCCATTATATTTCCTGTCCCACACCATCAAGTATGCTTGTCAGGAGACTGGACATCGTACCTGTTGAGGTCATCTGGAGGAATTATGTGGCAGGTTCGCTCCTGCGGCGGTATGAGGCGGGTGAGGTCAAGCTTCCTGAAGGGGTGAAACCAAAAGAAGGTGCTCCAATACCCGGAGGAATGATCGAGTTCACTACCAAATTCGAGGCAGTGGACCGGCCTGTTGATCTGAAGGAAATAATATTCAACGGGTGGTTGAACGAAGAGGAGATTGAGTATATTACCGACCTGACTGAAAAGATCAATACTATTTTGAGCCGTGAGCTATATAATTCGGGGATAATACTGGGTGACTTCAAGGTGGAATACGGAAGGACAACAAATCGCGAAATACTGCTTGCAGATGAAGTAGGCACACCTGATGGATGCCGCTTCTGGGACAGTGAAAAATTCGAAAAAGGTGTTATTAAAAGTCTTGATAAAGATGTGTTCAGAAAAGGCAAAGGTGACCTGGGTCTGGTGTATGTTGAATTATTTAAACGTATGCAAAATAGTTAGTTTTTAAATATTATATGACCTCTAAACGACTACAGGGAAATCACGATGGAAAAAAGAACAAAAAGCGATATCGACGATCTAATCAAGTGGGTCATCAGCGTTGACCGACGTCTTGTGTTAATGGAGACCATGAAAGGTCATACTGTGGTCAAAGCATCAGATATTGCCCATGAGACCAACAGGTCCACGCAGAACATCAGCCATGCTCTCAAGGAACTTGAGGATAAGGGTTTGATCGAGTGTTTAACCCCTGAGAAAACAACATGGAAAAAGTTTATTTTAACAGATATGGGAAAGGAAATTTTGAAAAAACTGGATGGAACATATTTTTAATAGCACGTAATCTCAATCGTTATACCCCACAGCTCTCTTGTGTGGAGCTTCATTATCCGTTCCGGCTCAAGGATAAATGCAGGATTGACACCAGTGATTATACGTATGTCAGATGAAGAATATCGGTTATACATAATGCCTGTTGGAAAGATATAAATTAGAATAGAGGTTTGAACAGTAAGATGCCTATATAGATTTACGTTGCCTAACACAGCATATAAGGCTCACTTCGTTCGCCCAAATTTTAGCTTCGCCGAAACTTAGTATATGCTGGTAACGTTAGGCGACATTTTTAGGAGTCAATATGGTTGAGTACATCGCAAAAGCATTTGCAGCTTGGTTCATCGGTTTTTTTCCATATTTCGAAATATATGTCGCAGTCCCGGTGGCAATTGCAATGGGGCTAGATTACTTCTCAGCAGTAACATGGTCGGTTTTTGGCAACTACACGCCTGTTATTCTTATACATTTTCTTTATGAACAAATAATCAAAAGTGAACGCATTAATAGGTGGTTTGGAAAATTGACTTCGGAAAAGTTTAAACAAAAGGTTGATAAATATGGTTCCTGGTTCGTTCTTATCATAACTCCCTGGATAGGGATCTGGGTGATGGTCGTTACCATGAAAGTCTTCAAAATGGATGATAAGAAGCTTATATTATATTCATTCATCAGCATAACCGCTTACGCTGTGGTCATCGCAGTGCTCATCGCTACTATAGGTATGGATATATTCATTGATTAAAAAATGAGCAGAAAAAACATAGCCTGACAGCGGATAAAAGGGAAATTAAAGATTTCCCCAAATTGCCTTCGGCAACTTCTTTTATCCGCAAAACGTTGTATGACATATTGCCGAAGGATTGAGTATAAATGAAAGTATTGTTTGTTACGGACCTGCACGGAAGCAAGTGGAAATATGACCGGCTGTTCGAAGTAGCAGAAGAGTTCCAGGCAGATGTAGTCATAAATGGTGGTGACATGCTGCCAAAGAATAATGAACTGTTCAAACAGGGCGAATTCATTGCTGACTATCTTGACAATCACTTTTCACGATTCAATTCTGCCGGGATATATTATCTCTGCTATCCGGGAAACGATGATCTCAGGATATTTGATACAAAATTTGAGGAAACCTGTAATAAGTATCCATTCGTTATCTGTCTGGCACAACGCAAATTTGAGGTCCAGGGTTATGAATTCGTAGGAATGAACCGGGTAGTTGATTATCCGTTCCGGCTCAAGGACAGATGCAGGATGGACACTGATGACTATACGTTTCAGGAGCAGTTTGGAACGGGACTGTTATCCATACCGGATGGATGGCAGGAAATAGATGACTGGTTTGCCTATGCAAAAACGCTTCCGACCATAGAGGAGGAAATTGGCAGGCTGGTACGACCCAGGGATATGGCAAAAAGTGTTTATGTGCTCCACATGCCCCCGTCCGGGCTGGGTTTGGATAAATGCTCTTACGGGGCAGAAGTAGGGTCAAAGGCGATTTATAACTTTTTGAACAAATACCAGCCAAAACTCTCGCTCCACGGTCACATTCATGAATCTCCTGAAGTCACAGGCCGGTGGTATGCAGAACTCGGCAGGACGATATGCATCCAGCCCGGTCAACTTGATGAATTTACTTATGTTACGATTGACCTATCTACCATGAAGTTTGACAGGGTCAAGGAGTAATGTACCACATAACAGCGTTCATGATCTGCCAGTTCATCCGTTTACTCAAGGATCTCCATGTATGAACCCACAGACATGAAACTATCCGGTTTTGCTAGTGGAAATGCATCATAGAATTTGGGAGGTTCACCAATATCGTCAGATCATCTTTGTCATATCCATCGATCATTTCATGAATATATTCGTCTGTTACCTCACCCATCATACTTCCTCTGCAAGTTTTCTATAATCTTTTACAAGCTTTATGTTGGTAATAACAACCCCTTCTTTAAATTCAGCAAGATCTTGCGTTATATTCATAAGACCCCCTGTATCTTCCTGTTTTGTGATCGTCTCCCCATCCTGCACCACCTTGCCGGAGGGAATTTCAACCCACCGGACAGTAGCATTGTGGAGGACTAACGTGTCATTCCCAATGATGCAATCAAACACCACAGCCCCGAATCCGATAAAGCACCCCTCACCTACCAGGCAGGGTCCGTGCACAATACAACCATGGGCAAGAGACGTGCTGCTGCCTATCACCACTTCCGAATTCGAAAGAGCATGGATCACCACATTGTCCTGTACATTGCTTCTGCTCCCGATAACAATGGACGAACCAGGCTCATCTGCCCTGATAACCGCATTCGGTGCCACAAATACATCATCTGCAATGGTTACGTCTCCCACTATCACCGCGGTTTCAGATATCCATGCATTCTCACTTATTCCGGGATATTGTTTCTGTGGATTTTGCATCAACATTTTGACCAGTCCTGTATTAACAGCAATATTTCCTCATCCAGGTCGGAACTGTGGTTTTGGTATAACAAATGCCATTGGATCATCACTGACAGAATCCTGTGCAATGAGGTGATATGATAAATTATGATAAGTTATTTAAACATGTTTGCTTATTATGAGAACCACATCCAATCAAAACATCAGGTGTAAATTATGTTAAAAGCCGGAAATTTCACAGTAGCAGAACTGGAAAAAGTGCATATCACCATCAGCAAAGATCGAGGGTCCTGCTTACATCCAGATCCATGCACCATGCTGCACGGGATGGAAATTCGATTCTTCAAAGACCGTAGAGGTCGGGAGGCTGGCTGTGGAGACCGGGCTCTGGCCGATGTATGAGATGGTTGACGGAATGATCGGGAAGGTGAAGAAGATCAGGAATCGCAGACCAGTGGAGGAATATCTGAGGATGTAGGGCAGGTTCAAGCACCTGTTCACCATGGAGGGCGGCGATGAGAAGATCGCCAAGATTCAGGCTATCGCAGACTGGAATGCAGAACACTTCGGGCTTGAATAATTAAAAAAAGTGCCCCGGATATTACAAATCTATTGGATCATCATAACATAAAAAGGATAACACAATGACGCAGGTTAAAATTACAGACACCACTTTAAGGGATGCACACCAGTCCCTCATCGCGACCAGGATGCGAACGCGGGACATGCTCCCAATAGCTGAAAAGCTTGATGAGGTGGGTTTTTTCTCCCTTGAGGCATGGGGCGGCGCCACCTTTGATTCCTGCATCCGGTATCTTAACGAGGACCCCTGGGAGCGGTTACGAAGTTTGAAGGAAATTATCAAGGATACGCCCCTCCAGATGCTTCTCAGGGGCCAGAACCTTGTTGGCTATCGGCATTATGCCGATGACGTTGTCGTCAAATTTGTGGAAAAGGCAGCCGAGAACGGTATCGGTGTCTTCAGGATATTTGATGCGGTCAATGATATCAGGAACATGGAGGTATCCATAAAGACCGCAAAGAAATGCGGGGCGCATGTGCAGGGTACCATCAGCTATACCACCAGCCCGGTTCACACCAACGAAGCGTTCGTGGAATTTGCCCATGAACTGGCATCACTGGAATGCGATTCTCTGTGTATCAAGGACATGGCCGGTCTTATTGCACCAAATGATGCCTATACTCTTATCAGATCCTTGAAAAAAGAAGTAGGGCTGCCTGTTGACCTGCATTCCCACAGTACCAGCGGCATGGCCCTTATGAGCTACATGGCGGCCTGCAAGGCAGGCGTGGATATCCTTGATACCGCCCTTTCTCCTTTTGCAGGTGGTACATCCCAACCTCCCACTGAGACCGTGGTGGCAGGCCTGAAAGAGACAAAATGGGACACATGCCTGGACCTTGCTAAGCTCATCGAGATCAAAGCCTATTTTGAAGAGATCAAAGAAAAATACAGGGGTATCCTGGACCTCATTTCCGAGAAGACCGATACCAGGGTACTGGTCTACCAGGTACCGGGCGGTATGCTGTCTAACCTTGTTTCCCAATTAAAGGAACAAAACGCCATTGACAGGTTTGATGAGGTGCTGGAAGAGATGCCACGCGTCAGGGAAGACCTTGGATATCCACCGCTGGTCACACCCACAAGCCAGATCGTGGGCACCCAGGCTGTGCTGAATGTCCTGATGGGGGAGAGATATAAGGTCATTCCAAAGGAAGTTAAGGAATATGTTAGGGGTATGTACGGCAGATCTCCTGCCCAAATTAATAAGGAGATCATGGTCAAGGTGCTGGGTGATGAGCAGCCTATAACCTGCCGGCCAGCCGACTTGCTTGAGCCTGAACTGGCCAGGCTGGAAGAAGAGGCCAGGGAACTGGGTCTGGTCAAGAAGGAAGAGGATGTGCTGACCTATGCCCTGTATCCCCAGGTGGCCTCCAAATTCCTTAGAGGGGACGCAGTGGAAGAAGAACTTACCCCTGCAGTCCAGAATCTTGTCCAGGCCAGAGCCCGGCCGGTATACAACCAGTTCAAGGTTGTAGTGGACGGGGAGGTCTTCCAGGTGGAGGTCGAACCTACCGGTGAGATGGTTATACAGGAAAACAAGCCTGCACCTTTGCCTTCAGTTGAAGGGGGAATAAAAAGCAGTATGCAGGGTATGGTGCTGGGACTAAACGTCAAATCCGGTGATGCGGTACAGGAAGGGGATGTTGTGGCAGTTATCGAGGCTATGAAAATGGAGAATGACATTCATTCTACACACAGCGGCATTGTCAGGGAGATCTTTGTGAAGGAAAGCGACTTTGTGGCTGCCGGTGACGTTATCATGGTAGTCGGTTAGAGGTGATCCTGATGTTTGAGAAGATATTGGTGGCAAACAGGGGCGAGATTGCCATAAGGGTAATGAGAGCCTGCCGCGAGATGGATATAAAGACCGTGGCTGTATATTCAGAGGCTGACAGTCATGCATTATTTGCAAAATATGCTGATGAGGCCCACTATATTGGTCTGCCCCCGGCCAGCCAGAGTTACCTGAGGAGCGACCGTATAATTGACATAGCCGAGAAAACCGGAGCCCAGGCCATCCATCCCGGATATGGATTTTTGTCTGAAAATATTGCCTTTGCAAGTGAATGTGAAAAAGCGGGTATTGTTTTCATCGGGCCATCCAGTACTTCTATCGAAGCCGCAGGCAGTAAGATAACCGCGCGTAAGACCATGGAAAATGCAGGAGTTCCTGTCATTCCGGGCATATCCGAAGGCATAGAGGATACATCCCTGGCCGTTGATGGTGCACAGGAAATAGGGTATCCGGTCATTGTAAAGGCTGCAGCAGGCGGTGGCGGGATCGGGATGAAGATAGCAGGTAATGATGCCGAACTCATAGGTGCGATCGAGTCCACACGCAAGGTGGCACAATCCACGTTCGGGGATTCGACCATTTTCATGGAAAAATATTTGAGCCAGCCCAGGCACATCGAATTTCAAATAATGGCCGATTCACATGGTAATACTGTCCATGTGAATGAGAGGGAGTGTTCTATACAGAGGCGGCACCAGAAACTCATAGAGGAGTCCCCATCTCCAGTAATGACACCTGAACTGAGAGCCAGGATGGGTGCGGCGGCCATAAAGGCTGCAAAGGCTATAGATTATACCAATGCGGGTACTGTGGAGTTCATGTATTCCAACGGGGAGTTCTATTTCCTGGAAATGAATACCAGGCTCCAGGTAGAACATCCCATAACAGAGATGGTTACGGGCCTGGACCTTGTCAGGGAACAGATATTTATTGCGGGCGGTGAGACACTGGACTGGAAGCAGGAAGATATAAAGATCAACGGGTGGGCAATGGAATGCAGGATCAATGCCGAGGACCCGTTAAATGATTTTGTCCCCTCACCTGGCAAACTCCTGCGTTACCGCTCCCCCGGAGGCCCTGGGATCAGGGTGGACAGCGGCGTGCATACCGGTTATACCATATCCCCGTTCTATGATTCCATGATCTCCAAATTAATATCATGGGGCAAGAACAGGACAGAGGCCATAGAAAAGATGAGGCGTGCACTGTATGAATACATAATTTCAGGCGTGACAACCAATATTCCTTTCCATAAGGCCGTATTGAGGGACCCCCATTACTTAAAGGGTGAACTGTCAACCCACTTTATCGAGGATTTTGATATAATGTCCAGTGTAAAGGACGTGGTTGAACAGGAGAAGGAAAAAGGAGCGACACTGGCCTCAGCCATAGGCGCAGATGATCATAAGATCGCTGCTATATCCGCTGCAGTGAGGACATATGTCAGCGGCAGGGAGAATATTTTAGCTAATAAATCCAGTAGGTAATTATGAGTCACAGGGAAGAGATCCTGGATATCCTCAGGACGAATGATGAGGTGTACACATCGGGTGAGGAACTTGCCGATATATTAGGTATATCCAGGACAATGATATGGAAGTATATCGTATCACTGCGAGAGGATGGATTTGTTGTGGAATCCGTGACCAACCGCGGTTACAGGTTGGTAAGTACACCTGATCTGTTGCTGCAGGGTGAAGTGCAGAGGAACTTGAATACTGATTTTGTCGGTAAACAGATGTATTATTTTGATGAGATCGATTCCACTAACCGTAAAGCCAGGGAACTGGCCCCCGGCTGCCCTGACGGTACCCTCATTATAGCTGAGCGACAATTAGAAGGCAGGGGAAGGATGGGCCGGGAATGGTATTCCCCACAGGGCGGGATATGGTTATCCCTTATCTTGAAGCCTGACATCTCCCCTGACCACATCTACCGGTTGACATTGGTGGCGGGCGTATCAGTAGCCGAAACACTGGCCGGTATGGGGATTGCAGCACAGGTAAAATGGCCCAATGATATTATCATACATGAGAAAAAGGTCTGCGGGATACTGACAGAAGTGGATGCCGAGATGGATGCGGTGAACTTTGTGATTGTCGGGATCGGGATAAACGCCAATATTGAACTTGACATGCTGCCATCGATATTGGGCGCCAGTTCCACATCCCTCAAGGAAGATACGGGTGGTGACATTAACAGGGTCATGCTTGTCCGGCGATTGCTGGAGCGGTTCGAACAGGATTATACCACGTTTTTAAACGGGGATTTCAATTCTATCCTGAAACGCTGGAGGGTGCTTTCTGCCACCTTGAACCGCAGGGTGAGGATTATCACTAAGTTCAAGACAATTGAGGGTGAAGCTGTGGGTATCGACCACGATGGTGCCCTGGTTGTGGAAATGGATGACGGGACCCTGGAGCGGGAGATCACGGGGACATGTGTGCATTTGTGAACCTTGACCGTATTACAATAGCCGGGCAGATTAATACTAATTTCTGCTAAACCGGGAGAAACAATATCAATATAGCCAGACCTAAAAATACACCTCCGGCTATATAATTTCTCAATGCCGGGTTTTGGCTGTAATAGTAATACCTTCTTTTTAAGTCACTACCCCGGACTTCGCTTCGCTCAACAGGCTGTCCGATAATTGAAAAAAGGAATATGAAGAGGTAATTTTTCTAAATTCTGAAAAAAAAGCCGTTATTTATTACTTGTTACACCATACAAATTTTAAGCCAGTACATAGTTTTTTTTATCAAAATTTATAAACTCCAGAAATAATTTAAAATTGAGGATATACCTATTATTTTTTCAATCATAATAATCGTTGGGATCAAGAATGAACTAATGAAAGTTGCAATTGTACGGAAATCGAATTTCCTATGAGTTTTTTGTTTAATTTTAATTTTCTCTTTTTCAAGGGTATCTAAAATAAATGATAAACGTTCGAGTTCATGTTTAGTAGATTTATCATCATTAGCAATTAAATAAATTAATTTATCGTAGTTTTTCTTATATTCTTCATTAATTTTGCTTAATTCACATTCGATTCCTTTTTTTATCAAACTCTTGATTGTTTTTTGAGTTGTAAGGAAGAGAAGAACCCCTAAAAATAACATGCATATGAGGAAAATAGTTTCAAATGAAATAATAGTTATAGGTGAAATATAGGAAATTATGGCTAGTGTAATGATAATGAAATAATTACTTACAATAAATAGTATAAAATTTCTAAGAGGGCTAAGTCCACCAATTTCATCTATATTAAAAATATCAATTGATATTAAATTATCTTTATTCAGTTCAATTACAATGGCTATTAAATTGATAATTATCCAAATAATAATTGCCAACAAGAGGAGCATTAGATATCCAACTATATGATTAATTATATCAAGTATAATTGACCAGGGATTAGAAGGAAAAAATAATGAATAATAAAGAGGGATAGGGCCGTTTAAAAATTTCCATTCCCATAATTTTATTATTTCTATTAATATAAATGGAATAATTATTAATATTATTAATATGTAAAATGCATTGGATTTTTGAAATTTTTTATCTGAATAATAACAATAAATTTGAAATTTTTCATTTTTAAAATATGGTCTTATTTTTTCTAATGTTGATTTAATATTAGAAAAAAAGTACTTAATTCCTGCAAGTTGGTATCCAATAAGAATACTTAATGAAAATATTACATATAACTCATAAAAATGAATTGATCTTACTCTATTTGTAACGAATATCAAAATTGAAAAAATAGTAAAAGATATTATAAAAGAACTAATAATGTAATTTAATGAAAATTTTTGAAACTGTTTTTTTATCAGCGTGTTTGTCAAATTATAAAAATGAAAAACAAAGTATAGATTATATTTTACCATTTTTTCACAACTAAATATCCACAAAGAATTGTTACTATTGCTAATATAGCTAGGAAACCTGGCTCTTTTTGAGTTTCCTCAATAGCTAGCAAAGCAGGTGTTGTTATGGGAGAGGGAGTTATAGATGGCAAAGTGGAAGTGGGTGTTGGAGTTGGTTCAAAACCTTCACCACCTGCTAGTGTTGGCGTTGGTGTTACTGTTGGTCCAAAAGTAGATCCAACTTTATCTAAACTTATTGTGATTTCTTTTTCTTCTTCATCGGATTCAAATTTGAATGTTGTTTCATTTGTTTCATATCCATTTAAGGCCAACCTTAATGAGTGCGGGTTAAAATCGGAAATATGTATTTTTTTTTGGGGAGTTTTGCCAACATATTTTTCATCTATAAATATTTCTGCCCCTGTCGGAATTGAGGAAATATTTAAACAAAAATAAGGCGCCATAGTTGGTGTGGGTTTAACTTCTTCCAAACTTATTGTGATTTCTTTTTCTTTTTCATTGGATTCAAATTTAAAACTTCTCTCTGCATCTTTATATCCATTAAGTTCTAAACTGAGTATATGCATTTCAAAGTCTTTTATAGGAATCTTTTTTGGGGTTTTACCAATATATTCTTTATCGATTAGAATATCTGCTCCTTGTGGAGCCGAATCGACAATTAAATCAAAATAAGTTATTAATATTAAGGGATAATAGGGTCGTTTAAGTAGTACATAAACACCAGAATTTTCTTGGTCGATATCTACTATATTATACCAACAAGGTTTTTTATTATATTTTTTTATAATATAATAATCTCCTATAGTCAGTATACTTTCATTGATGGTACGGTTATCCAGTTGTAATTCCATCGAAACTTCGCCAGCTTCTTGATCTATTTTCTTTATATGTGATATATACCCATTTCCATGATCAATGCTTTCTCCGACCATTCTTTTCAAATACATTCTTTTTAAATAATAATCTCCAAAGAAGATTATTGATCCTCCAGAGGATAGGGTTTTAGTTTCTGAAGCCGGTGTTTTGTATCCACTAACAGAACCATACGTTATTGTATAATCCCCTGGTGGTGCATCCGATTGACTCCAAAATTTTCCACTTCCTGAGTAAAAATCAGGACCTGAAATAGTAAAGGTTGCATCTTCCAAATTAGCAGAAACTTCAATTGTTCCACTTTGTGGAGCTGAAAGACTTATCATATAATTTACCACATTAATAAATAAATTGCTACCAACATTAGTCATACTATCTGGAGAAGCGGTGAAACCCCATAGTAAATATTTATCTTTCTCTAATGTAAGTGAATAGTGGTTTTTATCATGAGCTTCTCGAGCGAGCACAATAATATTTGATGGTATTGACGGAAGATAGATACCTACATGCCCACTGGAAGTATAAAGTTGCAGTATTTTATCTCTTGGTATAGTAATCTCATTAGGCATTAAAAAAATTGTATTTTGTGAATCCATAATGTATACGCTTTTTTCATCTCCATGCCATCCATTAGGATGACCTGTTTCAAGTTTAAGATGTCCAAAGAAAGCATATCCTCCTTCGCCTAATCCAATAATGGGTTTGTCAGACTCCTCAACATTAGAAACCGAAGTATCATCATCCCAACTGCTCAAATAACCTGTATCAGATCCCATGATAATTACACTATATTCTGAAAAATCTGTAACATCCACATTACACATAGAAATTAATGTTGTAGAGAATCCATTCGAGTCTAATAACGATTTGTAACTATATGCACTTGTTGTGTCGGATGAATAAATATATGCTACTGAAGTACTCATTGAAATGTATGTGTCTGCAATTCTTTTTGGATCAACATATTTTATGTCTTTAATGTAATATTTATCATCAATATCACATGTATATAAAGTATATACATCATTTAATCCTGACACGACTGGTAGAAACATTAAAAAATTTAGCAATATAAACATTACAATTTTTTTCATTTCTAAATAATTATTCACAGATAACACACTCCCAATATTCTC